>OOAM01000153.1_pt1 | contig 74372 bp, 112 predicted proteins | sample 1671131 | NCBI WGS metagenome assembly OOAM01 (sample SAMN06348125, study PRJEB24527) | human gut metagenome | biome: human gut; feature: ankylosing spondylitis patient; material: feces | host: Homo sapiens | place: China | collected 2015-10 | reverse complement strand
ATTCTCATACGGCATCCTCCTCGTAGATCATTTCACGAAGGACGATTTCCTCAGCTCGGTTGCGGATGCTGTTCATAGCTCTAACCCATGTCATCTGATTGTGCTGCTTCATGCCCTCTGTCACGCCCTCAGATGCCTTCATCTGCTCGATGATAAGTTCAAGGCGGCTCTGTGCCTGCTCGTTCAAATGAGCCAGATAAGTCCACACTTCACCGCTAAGACACAGATCATTGAAGCGGATGGGGTTGTGCTCCTTGATATAATCTCTGTGCATACGCCCCCAACGACCAACAGGTCTGGTTTCCTTCGGTAAGCGAATATCGGGAATATAGTAATCACCGCAACGAATATAGTTCAGTTCCTGCATCATATGTACCTCCAATAATCAAACATCAGTTCGGTGAGAGACGTTTTTTTTATTGAAAGCAACTCCTTTAGTTCATATTCTTTATCATTTCCTCTAGTTTATCTCTATCCCAGAGTAGAACACCATTACTTTCAGCCAATGCTTGAGCACTTGATGTAAAATATTGATTTGTTAATACGGCTGCGACATGACAATTATAAAATGTTTTGCCGGCAAAAACTTCTTGAACTGCTTTGTTTCCAATATTTTGTGAATAACATTTGCATTGAATGGCATATTTAATGCCATCCCTGGTGGCAATAATATCAACGCCTTGATCGCCACTTCCTCGAGTGACTTCTACATTTGAAAAGTGGTTTTGCGTTAATAGGTCAGCACAAAAATATTCGAAATTGTGCCCCTCCATGTAATCAACTTTTTCTAATATACTAATATCATTTTTGGTTTGTTGTTCAACTGGCTTCGAAATTCTATTTGCAACTCGATTATGCAAGGCTTCAACTGATGATTGCATTCCGTCGTTAATACTCTTTATATCATCGGATGGTTTGTTCTCATTAATAAAAACATCATATTTTTCAAATTGAGACATCCACTCCAATGTTTCTTTACAACTACCTATTGCTGTATAAAATTCATTTTCATCTGTTGTAGTATTTGCAATATTTGCATAATGTTCAGCCAATGCCTTTTTTTCTTTTAAAATCGTCTTTAATTTATTAATTGTTGATTCATAGCTATTTGGAATAACCAGTTTTTTCTCTGGATATAAAAGCCGTGATATTTCGTAAATTTTCTTTATTCTTAAGAAAAACCAATTTTTAGGTTGAAGCTTTAAATCTTTAAACTTTATTTTAAAAATAGTGCATTCAATAATCCTAGTGATTATATTAATTGGTATTCCGATTATGATATAGAAAAAAATACAAATGTATATATATTGTGCGATGGTAAGCGGATGACCGTCTACTTCAGAATGTCGCAGTAGAAAAATTATAAATAAATATAAAATGGTTCCTGGTATTGAAAATAAAAGTCGTCTTATGAATACCGGAATAATGAGAGCATAGTAAGATAAATTGATATCAACTTTACTTTTTAACGAACGTTTCCCATTATCTTTTATATCGTATTCAATATATTTATCTGGTCGTAATTCGTCTAAATGCGTGCGTACGTAGGTATCTATAGTAGATTCGGTTTGCAATAATAAATAATATATTGTATCCGTCTTTTTTATATATCCGATATTCACCAGCTTATTAATTACATTTTGAGCATAATCAAATCCTATATGATATTTATTTTGTATATAAAACACATCGATTTTTCCAATATTATTCATACATAACTCCTTTAATGGAATACATTTTTAAAATCCATGATTTTTTCGTTATATCCAGCAAGCCGGGCAAGTTGATCTGCTGGCATATCTTGATGTTCAAAAATTAATTCATCTGGAATTAATAATTCCGCAGCAAAAGTGTTTGCTTCTACTTCATATTTTTCAGTATTAAAAAATGTATGAGTATCCATAAAAAGCGCATTTGCTTTTTTATGCAACAGCATATGCCCTAGTTCATGGGCACATACAAATCTTTTTTCTGAATCTGATAAATTCTCATCTATGTATATAATGTGATTTCTCTGAAAATATTGATAAAAGCCGCGCACACCATTAAGAGGAGCGTAGACTAATATCACATTTTTTTGTCTGAGAATTTCAAAAGGATTTCTTGTATTATATTTTTTGACTAACGATTGCACTAGATTGCGAATATCCATTAATATCACTTATCCTCTTTGTATTTTTTAGGGGTATAAAGTTCTTTGTTGCGTTTTTTTGCCATCTCCATACCTACTTGCATAGCAGATATGATAGATTCAACGGCTTCTGGACTTGCAGGATTGCCATCAAACATAAGTCCATCTTGTTTCAAAAGTTGTTCGGTGTTAGCAATAATACTTTCTATTTGCTTAGTATCACGTTTGGTTAATTTTGATTCATTGTTTTCCTTATTTTCTTCTCCTGTCATTAGATATTCAATTGAGACACCGAAATATGTAGCTAATTTTTGTAGGCGGTCTGGTGTTGGAGTGCTTTTCTTCCATTTGGAAATAGAACCATTCGAAAAGCCGAGTTCTTTTTCTAGGTTTCCTTGTGAAATTTTTTTCTCTTTTCTTAAAGCTTCGATGCGTTCAAATGTTGTCATATCCAGAATTCTCCTTTTACCGAAAAAATTCTGTAAAAAGCTATTGACAAACAGAAAGGATTCTGTATAATAATAGACATAACACAGAAAACTTTCGGTAAATCAAAACATTACAGAATAAATATATTTGTGTGGTAACTGTATATTAGAATAATTTCTGTAATAAGTCAATAGATTTACTGAATATTTTCTAAAAATTGAAAGGAGGTATCGTATTGATTTATGACAAAATCAAGGAACTTTGCAAAGAAAAAGGAATGAGTGTTGCTGCTGTTGAAAGAAAAGCAGGATTAAGTAGTGGAGCAATTTCCAAATGGAATAATTCAACACCATCAGCTGAAAACCTTAATTCTGTTGCAAAAATCCTAAAAGTTAAAATTGACAAACTTCTTGACTAGAAGATACCAAAACAACAGTCCAATAAGTAGGACAGAAAGGAGTAATGGAGAGTGAGCCAGCGCTTAACAGTAAAAGAAGCCGCCGCCGAGATCGGATGCAACGTGGAATACCTCAGACGTCAGATGAAAGCCGGGCGCTGGGATCTGGGAAGTGTGATAAAACCGACTTCGAAGGTTAAGAATTATCAGTATTTTATCTTCCGGGCAAAACTGGACAAGTTTCTCGGTATCGAGCCGAGAGCAGGCAACGAGGAGGTGGAGAATGAAGCAGATCAGTAAAGTATTTATAGCGGTAGGGCTTGGAATCATGTTTCTGGGAGGAATGCTTGATGCGGATGGAACGTATTATGTTTTTCTGCTGATTGCAATAGCTCTCGGTGCGGTGGTTGCACTTATTGGAGTTGCGATCATGGATGTGGAGAACCGCCTGGAAGAGAAGCGGAAAGCATACTTTTACATGATCCGCCGGAAGGACAAGCTTGACGCTGATGTTGAGTTCCTTGGGGAATTTGAGGACAAAAAAATAGCACCCTGAATGTTTTGGCGAACGCAGGTGCTATTTAAACGTAGGAATACAAAAGTATTTCTGCGTTTATTGTAACACGTAGTTAGGTTTTTGGAAAGTGTGATTTTATGTTTTACAGAAAATGCAGAATCTGTGGATGCAGTTTAGATCCAGGCGAAGGAAACATGTGTGAAGAATGCCGGGACGAGCAGTACATGAATCAACAGCGTGAGAAAGCGGTCAGATGCATGGTTTTATCTACAGATTTTAGACAGATGGAAATGGAGGAATTTTTAAATGCCAGCAACTAGATTATGCAGAACGGATGCCGGAAAGTTAATTGACGGACTTAAGGATTTATCGGCATTACTTGAAAACCTTGGTCTGGAAGATGGAAGTGTAAGACTTACGGCAGACGGAGATATTCGTGGAATATTTACCTTAGACAAAAATGTTCTGGAAATCATTATTGGAGACGACCAGAAAGAGGAAATGGTCAGGTACCGTGTTTAAGTCCGTGGAGGTAGGAAATGTACAGTGATTACATACCGGACAGTCTCGATATGCTTGAAGAGTACGAGATGGACAGAGAACGCCGCCACAGATTATATGAGAAACAAGCCAGACGTGAAGAGATGGCAGATATTGAATCAGAGGAAGAGAGGATAAAAGAAAGATGGAAGAATTTGAAGATTTAATTGTGGAAAAACTTATGTCCACTGAAAGAGATGGAATGAAAGATTTGATTGCAGCCATGAAAAATGATGGATTTTTTACGGCTCCGTGTTCGGGTTCTAACCATTTGGCAAAAGAGGGAGGTTTAGCAAAACATAGTTGGAATGTTCTTATAATCATGCAGGATATTTCATTTTTATTGACACAAAGGACAGAAATTTTATCAGATAAAGCACATAATGCCATTATCATTTGTGCTTTGCTACATGATCTTGGAAAGATGGGAGATTATGGAAAACCAAACTATGTACCTAATATGATTAAGAGCCGGAAAAAGGATGAAAATGGAGAATATCCATTGGTACAGTCAGAAGCAAAACCATATGAGACAAATAAAGATCTTCTGTATATTCCGCATGAAGTGAGAAGTATTGCGATCGCTGAAAGATTCATAAAGCTTACAGAGGAAGAAGAGCAGGCTATCCTTTGGCATAATGGATTGTATGGATCGTTTAAATATGATATTTCCGGTAAAGAAACGCCATTGTATCTGTTGTTACATTTTGCTGATATGTGGGCAAGCAGAATTGTGGAGGAGAAATAATGGAATTTAGAGCTTTAACAGAAAAAGAGATTGATGCCAGAGTGGCGACCGTAAATGAGAAAGGTTGCAGCCTTTTACTTTATAAAGATGCCAGATGTGATATGCGCATTCTGGACGAAGCTGTCGGATTAGAGAGATGGCAGAGAAAACATGAGTTAATTAATGGAAATCTCTTTTGCAATGTAGGTATTAATTTTCCGGCAGAAGACGGCGATCATTGGGTATGGAAGCAGGATGTAGGAACTGAATCATATACGGAAAAAGAAAAAGGACAGGCATCGGATTCTTTCAAGCGTGCTTGCTTTAACTGGGGAATTGGAAGAGAACTTTACACTGCACCATATATATGGATCCCTGCAAAGGATGTTGCACTTATACAAAAAAATAATAAGTGGAGCACATACGATAAGTTCAAGGTTGAACAAATTATTATTAAAGATGGTGAGATCGTTGCATTATCCATTAGAAATGAATCGTTGAAACGCAGAGTATTTCTTTATGATGTCAGAAAAAAGGATGTTGATAACTAATGCACGCACTTGTAAAGATTAACCAATACCGAGAGCAGAAAGATGGAACAGACTTGGTTGTATCTGTTCCAGATCTGAAGCTTGGGGACATGTTCCAAAGAAAGAAAATTAGAAATGCCGAGATCAGGTTTGATGATGGCAGGCACATATCAGCAGAGCAGAGAAAAAAAGCATATGCAACTATCAGAGACATTTCAGATTGGACAGGATATCTTCCAGAAGAAATGAAAGAGATATTGAAGTATCAGCATATGATGCGTACCGGTGATGCGTATTTCAGTCTTTCCAACTGTTCTATGGACACAGCGAGGGAATTTATCAACACGATACTGGAATTTGCTCTAGAGAACGGAATACCGCTTTCTGACAATGCAATAGAACGTACAGATGACATAGGAAGATATCTTTACTACTGCCTGTTACACAAAAAATGTGCAATCTGCGGAAAAGATGGAGAGATTCATCATGAGGATGCAATCGGAATGGGTAATGACAGGACAAAAGTAGATGATTCCAGTTATAAAAAAATCTGTTTGTGCAGAGAACACCACACACTGGCACACAGCCTTGGAGTGATCCGGTTCAGAGAGATGTATAAGGTCTATGGAATTGTTGTAAAGGATTTATAGGGTTGAAACACCTTGCCAAATGGCAGAAAGAAACCTATTCATGCAGAAAATGAGATATCACGAATTTTGAAAGCCATGGTTTCCCGGTGCTTTCCATGGTGCCGGGAGAAAGGAGTAATTTAGTTGAATTTAGAACAGAAAACAATTACCTCAGTTGAGGTTGCGGAGATGGTTGGAAAAGACCACAGCAAATTATTAAGAGATATCAGAAATTATGTGGAACAGTTAGGACAAGCCAAAATTGGACAGTCCGATTTTTTCACAGAAAGTACATATAAAAATAGTCAGAATAAAGAGCAACCATGCTATCTGGTCACAAAGAAAGGCTGTGAATTTATCGCTCACAAAATGACTGGTGTGAAAGGTACGGAGTTCACCGCAAAATACATCAATCGTTTTCATGAGATGGAAGATGTTATTCAGAAACCGAAGTCTCCAATGCAGCTTTTAGAAATGGAGTTTGCAGCTCTTAAAGAAGTAGACAGCAAAGTTGATGCAATCAACAGAGATTTGCAGGATTTCAAGGAAACGTTGCCATTGCTTCCATCGGACGCAGATGATGTGAAAGCGGAAGTAAATAAGCGGGTGATTGATTGTCTGGGTGGTAAGAACAGCAATGCATATCATGACAGCTCGATTCGTGGAAAGTTGTATTCGGATATTTACCGGGAATTAAAAAGACAGTTCGAGGTAAGTAAATATAACTGCATCCACAGAAATCAGAAAAATATCGCTATTGAGATCGTAAGAAACTATGAACCACCGTATGTACTGGCAGAAGAAATCAAAGACAGTAATGCGCAACTGAATCTGGAGGATGTCGATGGAGTATAAATTTACAATACCGTTGAAACCGATCACAAAAAAGAATAGCCAGAGGATTGTATTTACCGGGAGCGGCAGACCATTTATCATCCCATCCGAAGCCTACACGAAGTATGAAAAGGAATGCAGGGCATATATGCCGGATATAAAGACCATTGAAAGCCCTGTGAATGTAAAAGCTGTGTATTATATGCCAACTGGAAGAAGAGTTGATCTGACAAATTTGCATGAGGCATTGCATGACATTCTGGTACATTACGAGATCCTTAAGGATGATAACTGTAAAATCATTGTTTCCACTGATGGGAGTTATGTGGATGTAGATAAATGGCATCCTCGTACAGAAGTGACAATATCGGAATTGGAAACGGGGTGATCTGGTGGATGGCAACTACATAAAACTGAGCCGTGGACTTCTGGATTGGGAGTGGTACACAGACATTAATACAACCCGGCTGTTTATCCATATGTTGCTGAAAGCCAATTGGAAGGATGGAAATTTCAAAGGGACAACGATTCCACGTGGATCGTTTGTCTCGTCCATCGGGAAACTGTCGGGCGAAACAGGGCTTACAGACCGTGAAATTCGCACAGCAATTTCGCATTTGAAAAAGACAGGCGAAGTGACAAGCAAAACGACAAACAAATTTAGCGTATTTACAGTAGTTAAGTACGATTTATACCAGACAACCGACAAGCAGAATGACAAGCAACCGACATACAAGCGACAAACTAACGACAAACTAACGACAACAATAGAAGAAAAGAAAGAAGGAAAGAAGGAAAGAAACACACCCCCTATATCCCCCATTGAAAAATTCGGAGAGTTTGCCGCAGTCTATCCGAAACGGTGTACTGGCTGTCTTGTTGAAACAGAATACTGCAATGCGGTACTGGCTGGTGTACCGGAAGATGATCTGGTATTGGCCGCACAGAATTATGCAGATATATGTAGACGGGAGAAAACAGCAGAGCGGTATATTAAAAAGCCGGAGAACTTTTTACGAGAGAACTTGTTTATGCAGTACCTGAAAGGAGAGAACGATGGATCAGTTGGAAGAGATACTGGAACGCATGAAAAATCACTCAACGAACTTATGCAGGAATGCGGAGACACCGGAGACTTCCAAGGATTCTGATGTGTGTCCAATTTGCGAAGGTCGGGAGTGGATCTTGAAAATAAAAGACGGAGTTGAAATAGCAGTACCGTGTAAATGCCGTGAGAAAGCGGTCATGTCAAGGCGGTTGCGATTTGCAGATATACCGGAGGCATTCCGTGGGATGGATCTGAGATCGTTTCGAATGGATGTATACAGGAAGCAGGAAAGTAAAAAGATGGTGTCAGATGCCTGTAAAATCATAAAAACCTATCTGGATGATTTCGAGAGCCAGAAGGAAAGAGGCATGGGACTGTATATCTGGTCGAGGACAAAGGGAAGCGGTAAGACGAGGATCGCTGCCGGGATTGCAAATGAGCTGATGAAAAACTATGCAGTGAAGTTTGCAGTGTCACTGACCATACTGCAAGAGATTAAGAATACATGGCGGAGAGATACAGAATACAGTGAGAACCAGCTTTTAGACGCACTTTACACCACAGACATTCTTGTAATTGATGATTTCGGAGTGGAGCGACCAGCGGACTGGATAAATGACAAAATGTATCAGATCATCAATGAGCGGTACATAAACCAGAAGGTAACGATTTTCACGAGTAATGATCCGCTGGACAAACTATCCTACGATGACCGGATCACGAACCGGATCAAGGAGCGGACATATCAGATCGCATTTCCAGAAGAATCAGTCCGGGATCATATCGCAGAGCGGATGCAGGAGGAAATCATTGAAAAAGTGATAACAGGAGGAAAAACATGAGCAATGCATTGAGAAAAAAGACAAGAAAGCTTGAACCGAAAAATTATGAGGATAAATTCACAATGCAGCGCATAGCCAGACATATAAGCGAATCTGACAATTGTTTTTGGCAGACATTCAAATCAATGCAGATGTCATGCTTTTATGTTCTGTACTATGACATAGATTTCTCAAAACAGAAGCTAAAGAATTACAACGAAATTCTTCGGAAGAATAACGAGAAAATAAAAAATGTATCCACCATTAGAGCAGAGGAAGAAAGATTTATAAAAAACATTGGGTTTGATTGTGAGAAAGAAGCAAGGAATTTTCCGTACAGAGCCAAGATTCGTATGTATGGCAAGAATCCTAAGCAGAACCAGATTAAATCCGTAATTTCGAACATGAATGACGGCATTGAGTGTTATTTGGTGATTGCAGTTTATACACTGCATTACAATTACAAATTCAGTGGCGAATTGATTCGTGAATGGTGGAACAGGATGCTGGATTTTTCCAAGAACTATGTAGAGGGAATGAACGACGACCATGTTGTGAAATATTTCAAGCAGGAATGTGATTTAGATATAGCGGAGTGATGCCAATGTGAGAGATGACCAAGACAAGCGTAAAATACTGCCGGAAATGTATTTACTCTTATAAACACAGTCAGACAGAAATCATGTGTGGATATTATTTATAGACCAGATTAAGGCGTGGATGCCCGGTTGGGATGTGCGACAAGTTTGAGAAGAAAGGCAGAAAGAGAAAGGTGAAGTTGAAATGACTGATGAAACCAAGCAGGAGATAGAAGTGGTACTGACGTTGTTAAAAAATACACTGGTAAGCAATGGTGTAAGCATAGCACTTGAAAAAAAAGACGATGGATGCATTATGTTTTTTGATACCGCAGAGTATTGTCGCTGTGAGTTTCCGTATAAATCAAGGGTAATACCAACCTGAGAACCCTTAAAAACCCTTAAAGTCCCTTACATGGCGAGAAATCCCATGAAATGGGGCTTTTTTAGGCTTAAAAGGTAGGAAATGCCTTTAAAAAATACGGAATTTGTAAATGCCAACTTGAAAAGAGAAAGAGGAGTTTAAAAGGCGTAAATGTCAGAGATGATATTGGTAAAAAGTATGGGTTTTAAATCGTTCAAAAACCGTTTAAAAGTAGTTTGAGAAAGTGCTTGAAAGTATTGATTTTGTTGGATTTTTAGCCTTTCAAAAAGGTTTTAAAAGGTACGTTCAAAGAGCCATATTGAATAAGATTTTAAAAGGAGATTGAATACCAACCATAATACCAACCCAAAAAGAGCAGAATCGGGAGCGTGGCAGAACGTCCGAAACTGCTCTTTTTATTATGCCTTAAAGCACAGTGGTAAATGCAATTAAAATATATCACGCAAAAGAGGAAGGGTCAATATATAATACATTTCCATTTCTTTTTATGTGACGCTTCTGGAAGCAGACGCTTCCGGTGTACCATTCATCCGATCTATTTCTTCATAGATGATAGTGTGGACACGATGCTGCCCTCGGCGATCTAACTTGTCATAAGTGTCAATAAGTTCTTGATGATCCGGTGATAAAATGTTAGCGACTCCGAATAGTAGGTAGTCAGAAGAGATTGCGAAAATTTCGCACATTTTAGCAAGCTGCTCCAACGTAGGATTAGACTTGTGATTTTTCCAGTCTGTTAAAGGGCTTTTTTTCAAGCCAAGTAATTCTCCTAATTCTTTACCAGTAATACCTAAACGCTCTGTTTGCTCCAATATTCTCCCATACAAATCAGGCATAATAACCTCCTTGAAAATAATGCGTATATTTCGCAATATTATATTGACAATGCGAAAATATCGCACTATAATCAAAATGTACCAATAATACAAAAGCCATTATATCACGAAAAACGATAACTGAATAGGTTATTTTGTAACACTGGTACAGAAGAATATAACGGATAACGCTAAAGGAGGGCGAGTGGAAGTTGAAAAATAACAGAATAAGTAATCTCGCTGAATTCAGACGGTGGGTAAAAATACGGTTGGTGGAGAAAGAGATCTCCCAGAACGAGCTGGCAAGGCAGATGGGCATCCCACACGCAAGAATTAGCGAAGCAACACACGGAAAGCAGTCCGGAAACAAATACATCATTCCTATTATTGAGGAACTGGATGGAGATGTGGATGATTTTAAAGAGTTTTTAAAAGCCATTTAAGGAGGAGCGTATGAAAATGAATAAAGAGCAGTTTTTAAAAACGGAGTTCGGAGGGGAACTGGAAAGCACAATTACCGCATGGGATGATGCACTGAGCAGAAATAGAGAGGATAAGGAAGTACTGAGAACACTGGCATGGTGTCAGGCACAGTGGGAAGTTTACCGGATGGCGATCAAACACTTTTACGGAGTGGAATATCACTTTACCAGAACGGATGAGTATTACGGATTATGCACCGAGGATGAGAGCGATTGGCTGATGAGAGTGAAGCGTGTGAAGCTCTTTCAAATGGAAACAGCGTTTTCAAGGCAGCGAGTAACTCGCAGAGGAATCAGAATTGATGGAGTGGAGTACTGGGATGCAGATTTTGTACATCTCAATCTTGGAAAAACAGTAATTGCGGAGTGTACACCTTGGTTCATTAGGGTGTACACGGAAGCAGGAACTCCACTCCATATATTCCGAAAATAAATCACTTCCTGCATTTTTCAGTATTTGCTTCGTTTTCGAGGGCTTCTTGAATGAGGCAATCAATACGTGCAGATACGATTTCATCAAAGCGATTTAGTATTGCTTGATGGGCAGCAGGGTCTGAATTGTTCAGATATGACAATATAGCCTGAGCAAGGGGTTCTTGGGCATAGAGTTTTTCTGAAACGGATTCCTTCAATGCTTCAATATCAGTCATGGTAAACACCTCCTTCCTACGGAGATTATACCAGAGAAATTGAAAAGCGAACAGTCGAAACCGGCGGAAGCCGGTCATGCAGGGATAGCCTCCTGCATCTGATGATGACAGGCTGTAAGGTGGTGATGTGATGGGACAGATGCTTACCGCAAAGCAGGTGGCAGAGGTCAAAGGATGCAGTTATCAGTATGTTCAAAGGATAATTAAAGAAGGTAAACTTCAGGCGCAGGAAATCCTGAATGATAAAAACAGAAAGACCTATCTGGTACCGCTGGAGGCTCTGGATGAGGAACTACAGCAGAAATGGTATCAGATGAATCTGGAGAACCCACCGGAGGAGATAAGCACTCCGGAGCCGGTAACGGATAAAAAGGCGGTAGACCATTTCTCAGAAAGCGAAAGGCAGGAGATTGATTTTTGGATCAGCCTTGTGGAGCAGTGGCAGCAGTACCGGATGAAGCCGGGAGTTACCTGCAAAGCAGATGTTGATAAGAAATTTGTTACTTTATGTGGACTGGAATATCCGGACAAAGAGATTTCTGTTGATATCCTGTACCGGAAGTGGAAAGCGGTTAAAGAAAATGATTTAGACGGTCTCATTGACAAGAGGGGCAAATGGAAAAAGGGAACCAGCAGCATTGATGATACGATATGGCAAGCGTTTCTGTATTTCTACCTTGATGAGAGCCAGCATCCGATCCAGAAGTGCCTGGACTACACCAAGATGTGGGCTCAGGAAAAAAGACCGGATTTATACACCGACATTCCAAGCTATTCCGCTTTTTACCGCAGACTCAACAACGAGGTGCCGGAAGGTGTCAAGGTGCTGGGACGTGAGGGACATAAAGCCTACAATGACCGCTGCGCTCCGTTTATCCGCAGAATTTATGAGGATATCGAAAGCAATGAGTGGTGGATTGCTGATAACCATACCTTTGATGTCATGGTAAAGGACAAGAATGGAAACATCCACAGACCTTATTTGACAGCATTTCTGGATGCACGAAGCGGTATTTTTACCGGATTCCATATTACATACAATCCCTGCTCCGAGGCTACACTGATAGCACTGCGGAAGGGAATCCTCAAATATGGCATACCGGATAACATCTACGTGGATAATGGTCGAGAGTTCCTGACCTTCGATATCGGAGGCTTGGGACACCGTAAGAAGAAACCAAAGGATGGCGAGGAGAAATTTGAGCCACCGGGAGTATTCAAGAGACTTGGCATTAACATGACAAATGCGATTGTCCGGAATGCGAAGGCAAAAATCATCGAGAGACGGTTTGAGGATGTTAAAAATGACCTTTCAAGGCTTTTTAATACCTACACCGGAGGAAGTGTGGTGGAGAAGCCGGAGCGATTGAAATTCGTACTGAAGAAAGAGCAGATTTATACGGATGAGGAATTTGAGGAGTATGTGACAGCGGTTCTGGAGTGGTATTTCAACATGGAAGCCTACAACGGAGCTGTGGAAGCCGACAAGGGAAAATGCAAGATGGATGTTTTCAACGAGCATCTGAAACGGAAACGTGTGGCATCGGCTGAGGAGCTTAACCTCATGCTGATGAGAAGCACTAGACCGCAGCAGGTTACAAGGCGAGGAGTTCACTTGGATATTGGAGGTGGACGCATCGACTTTTGGAATGATGATTTTGTACATCTGATGCTCGGAAAGAAAGTTTACTTCCGTTATGATCCGGAGAATTTAAGCGAGGTCAGAATTTACGATCTGGAAGACCGTTACATTATGTCAGTACCTGCAGACAATACCGCAGTTCTTTCCTACAATGCCAGCAAGGATGATGTCAAGGCAGCGATGGCGAAGACCAGAAGGCTGGAGCGTATCGCAAGGGAATACAAGGAAAATGCTATTCTGGCAGATGTGGACAAGATTACTGCAATGGAGCTTGTGCTTAAGCAAGCCGAGCGAAACAAAGCGAACTATCAGGGCAAACCGAATCCATCCCTGCTTGAGGTTCAGAGGGCAGACGAAGAACCAGTATTCAAGAAAGTGGTTGGCGGTGCAGACCTTGATGTAATGAATAGAAATGCAGCCATAAGGCGAGGAGGTAAATGATGAGTAAACAGTACAACACAAAGCTTCAGGAGAGATTAGAGAAGTTCCTGAAGGACGAAAATTTGAGTCAGGCAAAGGCAGCCCCGATTCTTGGAATCAGTCAGGCTGCACTCAGCCAGTACCGCAGAAGTATGTACGATAAGGGCGATATTGAAGCGGTGGAAAATAAGCTGAAGGAGTTCTTTCAGATTCAGGAAGAGAAAACACAGAATGCGCAGAAAGCGGAACCTTTCAGAACCAAGACTTCAGCCGGGTACATACCGACAACCATTTCCGAGGAAGCGTACAAGTTGATCCGGTACTGCCAGCTGGAGAAGGGAATTGTAGTTATTGATGGGGATGCCGGGATCGGAAAGACGAAAGCAGCAGCCAAGTTCCTGCAGGACAATCCTTCAACAACAGTTTATGTGAAAGCAACACCGAGTACCGGCTCAACAAGAAGCCTTTTAAAGATGATTGCAAAGACATTAAAACTCCCTGAAAACCAGCGCACCGAGGATTTATCGGTATCCATTCAGGAGAAGCTCAGAGAGACTGATAAGGTTATCATTATCGATGAAGCACAGAATCTTAAATTCCTCACTCTGGAAGAAATCAGAGGGTGGGTAGATGAAGATATATTTACCGGAAAGCCGGGTATTGGAATCGTGCTCATCGGAAATGTGGAAGTCTACAATAAGATGCTCGGAAAGCAGGAAGCAATTTTCGCCCAGCAGTTCAACCGCACGAAGCTCCATGGAAGGTACCGCACATCGGATATCCAGAGAGAAGACGTTGTCAAATTCTTCCCGGTGTTGGAAGAGAAGGGAATGCAGAAAGAGATTGACTACCTTCTGAGCATCAGCCACAGCAAATGGGGAATTCGTGGAATGGTGAGTGTGTTCAATAACGCAGTCAACAACGAGGATATTTCCTTTGAGGGGCTGGAAAAAATGGCAAATACAATGGGAATCCGCTTCATATAGGAGGGCAGGACATGGAAAAGTGTTATATCGTGACTGTGATATGCCTGACGCTGATTGTACTGGCATATATCGGGAATAAAAAGGACAAGAAGTAAGAGAAAACGGAGGTAAATGCAAAATGAAGAACCCTAAAGAAAGAAGTACCGCAATTTTGGTCGGTGTAGCTGCTGGTGCAATCTTGATGGCTCTTATGTTTATGATTGTATTCGGCTTTCATACTGGAATAGCCGGTGTGGTACTGGTACTGCTGATTGTTGCAGTATCTGCAATATCAGGATGGTTAATAGGATGGAATCAGCGTATCCAGAGGAGTAACTATTACTCATACATGAAAGGGTACCGTGAGGGATTGAAAAAGAAAACGCTGATCATTAGGCATCCGGTATGCGAATGCAAATTCACGTTTCCGGATAGATAACAATGTGCCGGGGCTTATGCCCCAGCCTTAATGCAGCCACTGAATGGTGATGGTCACAAGCCCATGAAATGCAGAGTGAGGCAAAACTGAATAAAAGGAGGATTCAGGCATGGTGGTATGTCCTAAGTGCCGGAAACCATACACTGGACGTCCGGCATTGTCGAGGGTGGATAATAAAACGGATATCTGCCCGGATTGCGGTATGAGAGAAGCTATTGAGAGTATACCGGGGATGAATGACAGAAAGAGAATTGATCCGGCAGAACGCACAAGAAGGTTGGTACAATCCACCGGAAACCGATGGGCGATGGAAAATTTCAATGCAACACACAGTTGAGGTCGGGAGGTGATGAGGTGCCGGGAAAGATTACGGTGAGGAATTACACCACACTGACAGATTATGCAGCATTGCTACGAGCTGGAATGTACCTTGCTGGAAAGAAGGAAGAGGCAGAAGATAATGGATTCCGGTTTAAGGTTACAGAGAGTGAAAGGCATGGTGTAGTGGTAAAGATTGCGGAGGTGGATAAGTGAAGAATGGAAAGAAGCCGACACTGGCACAAAAGAAGTTTCTGCAGGATACCGGGCTGGATTCTGAAAAGTGGCTGATTGTTAAGGACACTCCAGAGGAGATGGTCATTGTCAGCAGAATTGCCCTGCAGAGGAGGAGTGGAAAAACAAAGACTATCAGAAAGGCGAAGAAATGAGCGAGAAATCAGATGTTAAGGTTCCGGAGGAAATTCGGAAAGGATGGGAAGAGACAAGGTTGTGTGCCAACCTGATCCGGGAAGGTAAAGCCAAGATTATGATTGCAACCAGAAAAGACGGTACCACGTACCGATACACGAAGCCAAAGTAAGGAGGTGCAGGATGGTATTAAGAGAAGAAATGTACTTTGAGCCGAGAACGATCAGTCCGGGGGGAAGCATCCGCTGGTTCGGAGCGACCTATTCGGCAGATCCGATGCTCTGTCATACGGAGCAGACGGTTTATATCAGGGATAACGGAAAGATGCTGTTCATCTATGAGTTAAATAGTGACAAATTATCCGAAGAGGAAAAAATCGAAGCAGTGTTCACACTGATCTGTAAGATTGAAAAGCCGGAAAAGGGACGCCGGTATGGCAGAAAAATTACATAAGGGGCATTTGCCCCTCTTAATGCAGCCACCGCAAGGTGATGGTCACAAGCCCATAAAATGCAGAGTGGGAGAGGAGAATGGCATGATAGCAAGGATTATACGGACAATCCTGCAGTATCCGGTTGGAGCTGAGGTCGGCTTTACGGATGAATTTACAACAGAATACCGGACTGTGACGGGATATCAGTACAGTCATGGAGCCTTCTATGTGATCTTCTCTGAAAGAAGCATGGTACACATGAACCGGCTGGATGAGCTGGTTGTGTCAGTAAAAATCAAAAGGAGGGCACGAGATGCAAGCAAGCAAAAAAGTGACTAAGGGTGGTGGAGTGACCATCCCAAGAGGTATCCGTCAGGAGACCGGCATTCTTCCGGGAGTTCCGGTTGACATTACAACGAATGAAGACGGCATCCACATTCAGAAGCATGTTCCGGCTTGTTTCCATTGCGGAACGGTGGATGATGTGAAAATGGTCTGTGGTATTGAGATCTGCAGGAAATGTGCAGCCAAGATTGCGGAGGTATTCAGATGATGTCAGATGTAATGGAAATCAAAGCAAAGGCTGACCGGTTAGTGGAGCTGACCAGCCAGCAGAGTGTAATCAAGGCAGAGATTGACGAGATCAAAGCGTGGTTCGAGAAGCTGGCAACGGATGACCTGAGGGACACCAAGAAAAAGACCATTGACTATTGGGGCAGCAACAATTCCAAGGTTGTGGTCGGAAACAGCGAGACTGTAAAACCGGTCTCCATGACAATGGTTAAGAAGTTGCTGGGTGATGTGTTCGGGGATTTTGTGAAAGAGGATACCACATACAAGATGACGGATCCATGCAAGAGACTGTTTACCATGATGTTCATGGGCAATTACACCGAGGGAAGCTTGGACGAGACAATCAAGGCAATCACAGCTGATGAGAAGATCCAACGTACCCTGAAAAAGAAGCTGAAGGGCAAGTATGAAAAGGATACGGAGACATTGATGAAGCTGGTGGGGCTGCCGGAGCAGGAAGCCAGCGACTGGGCATATCTGACTGCGGAGATCATCAACTGGGAATGGATGCTGCAGATATTAAAGTCAGCAGAGTGGAAAGGAACACCGCAGGAGGCGGTTGAAATCATCCGGGCAGCCATTATCGTGGATGAGGGCATCAAGGTAACGGTGGAGGCTGAGAAAACGGAATAACCGGAAAGGAGAGGCAGATGAGAGCGATAGAGCAGTTTCAAATCAGAAAAATATATGCCATCGGCAATGCACTTGGCATTAAGGCATCCGGCAACGAGGATGAACTCCATGTGCTGGTGGGAGGTGTGACCGGAAAAGACTCTATAAAAAGTCTTACATACCAAGAGGCTTGTACAGTGATTGCACGTCTGGAGGAGCTGCAGGGTAAAACTGCCTCTCCAAAGCCGAGAAGCAAAATGCCGAAGGAACATCAGAGCAGACCGGGCGGAGTCACATCCGGTCAGCAGAAAAAAATCTGGTTCCTCATGTATGAGCTTAAGAAATACGATGAGGTGCCAAACGATGTGCAGCTGGGGGACAGACTTTGTGCGGTCATCAAAAAGGAATTTGGTGCGGATGCCATTGCCAAGAACCCGTTTGCATGGATAACCTTTGAGCAAGGGAATAACCTGATCGAGATTTTAAAGAGATATGTGGCAAGTGCCAGAAAGAGAGGCGAGGCATAATGGACTTGCTGGAAAAGGTGCAAATGGAAAATCTGGACGAGGAGCAGAAAATGCTTGCGGAACTGATTGGGCTGGAGGCTTTCAAGAGCCTCGTGAGGGCTTTTAATGGCACTTCCATCTACATTCCGAAAATTGAAAGTCTGGAAAAAGCGGTTCGTGACGAAATGATTAAAGAGGAGTTTGACGGAGGAAATTACAGAGAACTGGCTCTGAAATTTGGATTGACAGAAACGTGGATTCGCAATATAGTTTTAGACAAAGCAAAAGAGATAAAAGCCAGACCGATAGATGGTCAGATGAATCTTACGGACTTCTTAGAATGAATATATTTTCTTAAGTGCTTTATTTTAATATTTATGATTTAGGAGATACACTTGTGTTAGACACGCAGGTGTATCTTTTTTTGTGTGAGGTGAGAGGATGAGCGAATGGATTATAACTACAGCAATCACATTGGGAATTGGAGTGATTACATATTTTCTGAAACGCACCATGAGTCAGGTTGACAAGCATGGAGAGGAGATCAGAAGGATAGACAATGAGAGGGTTACTAAGACAGATCTGAAAGAAAGCACCGAGGAATTAAAAAAAGACATCCGGCAGATTCGGGAAGACTATACACCCAAGAACGTACATGAAAAAGATTTTGACGAATGCCGGGCTGATATCAAACAGATCAAAGCAGAGTATCTGACGAAGGATGATTTTATACGGGAAATGAACAAGATGGACAGAAAGCTGGATCAGATGCTGGAACTTATGCTGAAGAAGTAGGAGGTCGAAAAGATGAGCAGAGAAACAGAAAAAAGGCAGCTTCGGGCTGGCAACTTTACAATGAACAATGGCAGGGTGCTGTCGACAATAAACCTGCTCCGGGAAAAATACAATGCACTCCGGAGTGTGGAGAAGGCGGTCAGCTACGAAGGCATTGAAAAGCAGGAATTTGTAGACAGCGTTAATTTCCTTGCAGAAGAGGGCTATATCTACCTGAGGGATATTAAAACACGTGAAGATGCATCCCTTGCGGACTGTGATTATCAGACACTGGAAGCCAAAGTCACAGGAAAAGGCATCCGGCTCCTGGGCGGTGGGATTACTGATAACATGGTTGATCTTGGCAATTAATGATGGAACAGAAGGAGAGAAGACGCAGCACCGGCAAGGTGGACAGATTACCGCCAGAACTGAAGGACACTGTGGAGCAGATGCTCCTGACCGGTTGCACATATAAAGAAATTGTTGCATTTCTGAAAGAGAATGGCGAAGAAATGTCACAGATGGCGATCTGTACTTATGCAAAGAAGTATCTTGCCACTGTGGAGATGATAACGGTGGCACAGAGCAATTTCTCCATGCTGATGGATGAAATGAGCCGGTATCCGGATCTGGACACTTCGGAGGCACTCATCCGTCTGGCGAGCCATCATGTCATGAATGCCCTTACCAACGTGGATGAGGAGCAGATGAAGGAAGTGCCGATTGAGAAGCTGATCAAGGAGACCAATGGTCTCATCCGGGCAGCTGCTTATAAGAAGCGGATTGAAGTACAGAATCGTGATAATTACGAAGCCGGACTGGAGGCAGTCAAGAGCCTTGTATTTGAGGCTATGGCGAAGGAAAATCCGGAACTCTACCGTCAGGTGAGTGCATACCTGAACAAGAAGAAAAACGAAGGACTGGAGGGATAAAAGGTGATGTGGTATGTGATTCAAGTTATGACCGGCAAGGAAGATGATATTGCCGGGAAGTTGAAAGAACAGGGCATCAGGGCTCTTGTTCCGAAAGAAAATCGTCTGATACGCTCCGGCGGTTCGTGGTCGCAGAGAGAATACATCCTGTTTACCGGATATGTATTCCTGAACATGAATTACAATGCGGATAATTATTATAAGGTCAAGGGCATTCCGGGAGTAATCCAGTTTCTTGGAGACAGCAGGAATCCGTCAAGACTTTCTTATCTGGAGGCGGAGTGGATCATGCTGCTGACCGGGGAGAACAATCAGCCGATTGAGCCTACAGTAGTCAGGGCTCTTGGCGATGGAAATTATGAGGTTGTGAAAGGTGTTCTTGAAAAATTTGAAAACCGCATCATCAAGTATGATAAGCGGAGCAGGAAAGCAACCTTTGAGATTACGATCTGTAATGAGAAAAAGGAAGTCCAGTTGAGCATCCGGCTGGAGGAAGATGAGGAACTAAGCCTTGCCGGGGCTGGCAGGGATGGGGCAGAGGGTGCAGCACAAGCGGTTTTGAAAGAAGCCACCTGATGGCATACGGTTGATTCGTCCCGATGCCGGAAGCTGGCGGACATAGAGAAAGGGAACTGAGCAGAAAAAGTACACTGGTTGGGTGGCGAAGCCTACCCATCGGGCTTGTTCTGGCAGTTCTCTTTTTTGAATGGTGTAAAAACACCGTTTAAAAACACGCTAAACCCATTTAAAATCGTTTGAATGATGAAAGTGGGGGAAATTATCGCTGAAACACAAAAATGCAAATATGGGGCAAATATGAGCCTTAAAATTTTACGGAAAGGCAGGTGGTGGGTGTGCGAGCAGGAAAAAAAGAAAGCATCGGTGTTCTGATCGGAGCGATGGCAGAGGCTGAGAGCAAGAGCTTCTATGATGATACCGAGGCTGTTACAAGCGATTTAAAAAGCCTTTTAAACATCTTTTTAAAAAAGGACAGTTCTTCGGAACGTGTGCAGATTTTGAAAGATTATGAATCCGGAGCACCGCTTACCGGAAAAGGAGGCATCCGCCAGAGGCTGGGAGCCATTGATATGGAATTTTTCGGCAGGGCATACTTTCCACATTATTTTTCCAGACCATCCCCGGAATTTCACCGGGAACTGGATAATATATGGCAACAAGGAGTTTTGAAAGGGGAATATCCGACTACACCGGCAAAGGTAAAGAAGATCAGCCGGATGAATGGAACCAAGCGAGTGGTCGCAGCTCCACGTGGACACGCAAAGTCCACGAGCCTTACTTTTAAAGGCAGCATTCATGCCATAGTTTATGAATACAAGCATTATCCGATTATCATATCCGACAGCTCAGAGCAGGCTGAGGGATTTCTCGATAACATCAGGGTAGAGTTTGAGGAGAACGAAGCTCTGAAGGAGGACTTCGGGAGCCTGGTCGGAAAAGTCTGGAGAAGCAACGTACTGATCACAAGCACCAACATCAAAGTTGAGGCAATCGGATCGGGAAAGAAGATCCGAGGCAGAAAACACAGAAACTGGAGACCAGACCTTCTGGTTCTGGATGATATTGAAAATGACGAGAATGTCCGGACACCGGAGCAGCGAAAGAAACTTGAAAGCTGGTTTTTAAAAGCTGTTTCAAAAGCCGGTGATGATTACACGGACATTATCTATATTGGAACATTATTGCATTATGACAGCCTTCTGGCGAAAACCCTGAACAATCCGGGATATAAAGCCATTAAATACAAGGCGGTCATTTCTTTTTCCAACGAAGAGGATCTATGGAAGGAATGGGAGGAGATTTACACAGACCTTTCAAACGAGAACCACGAAGCCGATGCGAGAGAGTTTTTTGAAAGGCACCGGGAGAAGATGTTGGAGGGCACGGAGGTTCTGTGGGAGGAAAAACTGTCTTATTATGATCTGATGGTTATGAGGTTGACAGAAGGCGAGGCATCCTTCAACTCCGAGGAACAGAACGAGCCTATCAATCCGGAAGACTGTATTTTCAATCCTGAATGGTTTGAATTCTATAATGAAGCAGAGATCGACTTCAAGAACCGGGACTTCCTTTTCTTTGGCTTTGTCGATCCGTCACTTGGAAAGACCAAGCACAGCGACTTTTCCGCCATCATCACGCTGGCGAAGCACAAAGTATCCGGGTATATGTATGTCATGGATGCGGATATCGAACGCAGACATCCGGATAAAATTATCGGTGACATTCTGGAGAAGGAGAAGATGCTCCGCAGGGATTATGGCAGGGGCTATAAGAAGTTCGGAGCTGAGACAGTGCAGTTCCAGTGGTTCCTGAAGGAAGAATTGGCAAAGGCATCTGCAAAAGCTGGGTTATACCTTCCAATCGAGGAGGTACCGCAGACCAGCGATAAGACAATGCGTATACAGACGATGCAGCCGGATGTAAAGAACCATTACATCAAGTTCAATAAAAGGCACAAGAGACTGCTGGAGCAGATGGAGCACTTCCCGATGGGAGCGCACGATGATGGTGTGGATGCTCTGGAAGGATGCAGAACGATTGCCAAGAAGATGAAACGGTTCCGGGTGCTGGATAAAGGGAAATTAGGATTGTAGGAGGTAACGGTCATGCCGGTTATTTATATGGATAGGGCTTCCATTGAAAGTCTGACAGAAAAAGATATCCGTGAGATCATCGATGAGAACAGCACGGATGTAAAATACGGAATGCTGCATGATTACTATGTTGGCAATCATAGAATCCTTGGAGAAAACAAGAAGGACAGCACAGCTCCGAACAACCGTCTGGTCAATAATATGGCAAAATACATCACGGATACCGCCACCGGTTACTTCGTGGGTGAGCCGATTGTCTATGACTCCCAGAATGATGAATACCTGCAGACAGTGCAGGATATTTTTGATTACAACGATGAGCAGGATCACAACATGGAGCTGGCGAAGCAGTGCAGCATTTGCGGAAGCTGCTTTGAAATGCTCTATCTGGATGAGGATGCCAAGATAAGGCTTGCGAGGGTTCCGGCTGCTAACGGAATTATGATTTGCGAGACGGACAGTGGATTTTCCACTCCGATGGCATTTATCCGAACCATTATTTCAAAGGATAAGGATGACAACGTAATCAGGAAGGTGGAGTTCTGGAATTCCAGTCTTGTGATGCGATTCCAGTCATTGAATAATGGATACCTGAACATGATAGCAGTTGAGGAACATTACTGGCAGGACGTTCCGTTTGTGGAATACATCAACAACGAGGAAAGGCTTGGAGATTTTGAGGGTGTCATTACGGAGATTGATGCCTATAACAAGGTGCAGAGTAACACTGCAAACTATTTCCAGTATAATGATGATGCCATTTTAAAGGTTTTAAAACTTGGAGATGTCAGCAGTCAGGACATTGCTGACATGAAGGAAAAAGGAGCTATCATTCTGGAGGATGGAGGAGATGTGGACTGGCTCCTGAAGACGATTGATGATACTGCACTGGAAAATTATAAGAACCGGCTCCGTGAGGATATTCACACTGGAGCCAATGTGCCACATATGTGTGATGAGTCTTTTGGAGGAAACCTATCCGGAGTGGCTATATCCTATAAATTATGGGGACTGGAGCAGATATGTTCGATTAAGGAACGGAAGTTCAAGAAAGGACTGCAGCGCAGGATTGAGCTGATCACAAATATCTTGAACATCATGGGGCACAATTATGATTACAGAGACATTGTTCCAAAATTCCGCAGAAACCGTCCTCAGAATGATATGGAAACAGCACAGATTGTCACGATGCTGGCAAATGACCTTTCAAGGGAGACCAGACTGCAGCTGATGCCAGGTGTTGAAAATGTTCAGGATGAGCTGAGAAAACTGGAGGAAGAAAAGAACAAGGAGCAGGAAGACTTCGGAGTATATAAGAATTTTACCAAGGCTTTTCAGGGTGCAGCTGACAGAACGGAGGCGGTAACGGATGAGCCAGAAGGAACGTAACGAGTGGATTGAGCGAGCCAAGCAGAGGGTTCTCAATAATGCAGAGATTACAGACCAATCCGTAAAAGAGATAATGTTTCTCTTTGATGAAGCAGCATGGACGCTTGAAACGGAAATCAATTCTATGTTTCAAAAATATGCCACGGAGAATGGTCTGACGAATGCAGAGGCTTCCAAGCTGCTGACCGGAAGTGAATATTCCCGATGGAAAAAGGGGATTGAAGAATACCTGAAGGAAGCTGAAGGGGATTCCAAGACACTTCTGGAACTGAACACGCTGGCAATGAAGTCGCGGATCAGCAGGAAGGAGCAGATGCTTGCTACCGTTTACCAGACAATGATAACACTGTCGAGGGATACGGAAACGAAGATAACAGATCTGCTGGGTGATATGTTCAAGACCAATTATTACCGGGGCTGTTATGATGTGCAGAGCATCCTTGGTGTTGGATTCAATGTTTCCAAGGTAGATGTGAAGATGCTCCAAAGGATACTGAAGCATCCGTGGTCTGGAAAGAATTACTCGCAAGCACTGTGGGAAAATACTGATAAACTTGCCACTCTCGCCAAGAGAGAGCTGACGATGGGATTTATGAATGGCTCCAGCGTACAGAAGATGGCAAAGGAAATCAATGATGTCATGGGCAAGGGACGCTATGCTGCAGAAAGGCTTGTCCGGACGGAGAGCAGCTATTTCTCTAATCAGGGAGAACTTGCTTCTTATAGGGAAATGGGAATTCAGGAGTATACTTTTCTTGGAGGTGGTTGCGAAATATGTATGGAATTAAATGGACAATCTTTTCCGCTGGATGAGGCAGAGCCGGGGCTTAATCTACCACCGATTCATCCGAATTGTAAATGCACAATCAAGGCAAAAGCAAAGATTGATTTATTTAAAGACCGGGAAGGAGTGAATCCACTGGAGAGCAATCCGAAGTTTGAGGAGTGGAAGAAGAAATATGTTGACACTCCAGCTCCGGAACCTATAATAAAACTATCAGAGAATGAACAGCACGCAATAAATAGCTATATAAGCAGCGAGGCATACACGTGGAATGACAAGCTGAGAAGGGGCGTCAAACTGACGAAGGAAGAAAAGAAACAGATTAGCAATCTGGATTCAGCTCTTCAGAAGATGCCGACCTATCAGGGAGTGTTATATCGCTCTGTTTCTGATTTTGGAATACCAGATGTGCAGGAGTTTATTGTGGGGCATAAGCCCGGTATGGAAATTAGTTTTCCTGAATTTCTTTCAAGTTCCACTGAGGTATATGATGACAGTTTCCCGATTCAGTATGTTATTACATCAAAGACCGGGCGAGATATACGGAAATTTAACTCTCAGGAAAAAGAGATTTTGTTTGAAAGAGATTCGATGTTCTACATATCCAAGGTGGTTAATAACGTGATTTACATGGAGGAAATATAATGAGCAATCCATATTCAGATAAACGGTGGAGTGATGCACCGAAACCAGTTAATAGCGAGTGTAATTCGTGTAAATATCATTACGGATTCGGAAAATGCGAAAAACATCCGGAGGGAATACCAAAGGAGAAGCTAAAACAGTCTTTTCCGGGTACCGGAAATTATAATAAAAAATATTGCGAACACAAGAGCAAATAAGCACCCAGCCGGGTGCTTATTTAATTGCAAAAAATATGGACTCAAGCATCGTTTAAAAGCATTTTAAATGGTGCTTTTGTTATACAAAATTTAGACCAGGAGGTAAAAAAAGATGGATGGAACAACCACCATGCAGGGTACTGAGCAGGAAGTTCAGAACACTGCAACAGAAACGCAGGGACAGCAGACAGCGGAAAGTACACCGGAGAAAGTAAGTACCCTCCAGAAGTTTATTGATGGACTTTTTGGCGGTGGAAAGAAAGCTGAAGGGACTGAACCTGAAAAAAAGGATGGAGATCCTGCTGCGGAAAAAGCTGAAGAGGAGAAATCCTTCACTCAGGCAGATGTAGATGCTGCCATCGAAGCTGCGAAACAGCAGTGGTTAGATGAAGCTGCGGAGGCAGAGCGTGTCAAAAAACTCACTCCGGAGGAAAAGGCAAAAGAGGAGAAGGAGAAAAAAGACTCCGAGATTGCCAGTTTGAGAAGCCAGCTCTTGCAGAAAGAGCTGAGAGAGAGTGCGACTAAATCTCTGGAAACGGATGGATTCCCGGTTGGTCTTGCAGATGTGCTTGACTATTCCAGCAAGGAGCGCATGGAAGAAACCCTGAAGAATACCACAAAGGTTTTTAAGGACAGTCTGGCAGTGGCAATCCAGTCTCGGCTGAAGGGTAAGACACCGGAAGGACTCGGCGGAGCAGCTTCTGCTGAAAATCTGTTAAGAGACCAGATCGCAAGAAATGTCAGAGGATTATAAGGAGGAGAAAGTAAATGAATACCATTGAAACCGCAACAATTATTCAGAGCGAGTTAGACAAGGCTGCAGTGGAGCAGGCTACTTCCGGTTGGATGGAAGTAAATGAGAAGTTGGTTAAGTACACCGGTGGTGCGGAGGTCAAGATTCCGAGTCTCGATATGGACGGAATGGCTGATTATGATCGCACCAATGGATTTGTGCAGGGCAGCGTGAATTTCCAGTATGAAACCAAGAAGATGACTCAGGACAGAGGACGCTCTTTCAGTTTTGATGAGAACGATGTGGATGAGACAAATTTTGTATTGACTGCATCCACTGTTATGGGCGAGTTCCAGAGAACCAAGGTTGTTCCTGAGATTGATGCATATCGTTACAGTACCATCGCTGCAGCGTGTATCAAGAAGGGCAAGGCATCCGGAGGCTATACCGCTGATGAAGCAACCATTCTCCAGAAACTTTACTATGATATTGCAGCTGTTCAGGCGATCGTTGGACAGAACACACCACTGGTTATCACCATTGATTCCATGGTAGCAGCAATCTTAAGCATGTCCGAAAAGCTCTCAAAGAAGCTGGATATAACCGATTTCAAGCAGGGAGATGTAACTCTTAAGGTTCGCAGCTTGGATGGTATCCATCCTTTAATCCCGGTAAGCTCCGACAGAATGAAGACGGAGTACCTTTTCAAGGATGGCGTGACTTCCGGTCAGGAAGCTGGTGGTTTTGCTCCTACTGAAAACAGCAAGAGCATCAACTGGATCATCACTCCGAGAAAGGCACCTATTGCAGTGTCCAAGACGGATAAAATGAGAATTTTTGATCCGGAAACCAACCAGAAAGCAAGAGCATGGGCGATGGATTATCGTAAGTTCCACGATATCTGGATTCCTGCTCGTAAGGTGGAACAGTGCTTTGTTAATGTGAAAGAAGAATTAGCCCAGGGGGGAAAGGAGTAGACCATGAGCGAGATCGAATTAAAGAGAGCGAATGTAGTGAAGCGTGTTGATTCCGAGGACAAAGCCAAGGCTCTGGAAGCCAAGGGGTTTGTCAGAACAGATGGAACAGTTGCAAATAAAACAGAAAGTAATGCCGCATCTGAAGCTGTGATCAATGAATTGAAAGAGCAGCTTTTAAAAGCAGGAAAAGTCATTGAAGCGTCGGATGCTAGAAGGGGAGAATTGGAAAAGGAGCTGACTTCAACGAAAGAAAAGCTGGAGGAGGCTTCTAAATACGCAGAAGAAGCTGATAAAAAGATCGCTACTCTGGAAGCTGAACTTTCTGGCACGAAGGAACAGCTGGAGGCTGCTTTGAAGAAAAATAAGGCTGCAGAGAAAAAATAAGGAGGAACTGCCATGACAAAGGAGCAGGAGGACTGGTTAGTAGCGGAAGTGATGGACAGCATGAAGATGTCAGAAACGGAAGAACGGTCAGCCAGAAGGTATGTCAAAAGGGCAGTGGATAAGATCCTGATTTATTGCAACCGTGATGATCTGCCGGAGCAGCTTCTCAGCACTGCAGCACAGATTGCTGAAGATATGTTGAAGGCTGATCTGGTAAAGACCGGCGAGAAGGAAGTGGCGAGTATCAATCGTGGTGATACCGCCATTTCTTATCGTGACGGAAGTGGTAATCAGAAAGCCACTGTTGATTTTATGAAGAACTATGAAAAATCCCTTAACCGTTTTAAAAAAATAAATCTGCCGAAGGATTTAGCAAAATGACAGAAGCTGATATCCTTGCAACAACATACGAAGATACCGTGACCGTTTACAGAGCTTTCAAAGATACCCTTCCGGGTGGAGAAAGCGTTTTTAAAAGCGGTCTGGATGGAAAAGTTGTGTATGAAGATGTGGAATGCGCATTGTCTACACATACAGGTGGAAAGCTGCAACAATCGAAATCTACTGCGAAGACGGAAACAACTTTTTGTCTGTTTACCCGTCCGGAAGTTGATATCCAGACCAATGATTTCCTTGTGATCACGCACTTTGGAAAGAAAATTGAAGCGGTTGCAGGTTTTCCTGAGTGCATGAAGTCTCATAATAATATCCCGGTCAAGTTGGACAAGGAAACTGTTTAATACTGAGTATAAGCTGGAGGGGCTGGAAGAATGGGAGAAACGACTCTCACAAGCCATAGAGAGCCAGTACCCGGCTGAGTTCCGGGAGATGGTTATTGATTTGGCGGTTCAGCTTCAGGGAAAGGTCAAGGATAACACTCCGGTTAAAACTGGACACTTGCGGAATGAGTGGCACGTTGGGAGTATAGAAAAGCGAGGCAATGAATATTACATCGAGGTCTATAACAACGTGGAGTATGTCGAGCCGGTGGAATATGGACACCAGACAAGAGGTGGAAAGGGCTTTGTAAAAGGAGCCCACATGATGGAGCTTTCCCTTCAGGAAGTGCAGAAACACCTTCCCGGTTATCTCCGGGAGTGGATGAATGACTTCCTGAATACTCATGAACTTTAGGAGGTGGACTATGGAACATCCGATTATTCAGATAAAAAATGCAATCACAGCATTGCTGAAAGGGATTGATCCGGATACCGATGTCTTTTACGAGGAAATAAAAGGCACGGAAGAAAAGCATGGGCTTGATGAACCAGAAACCTATTACTTCGTAGATATCATCCCGAATGGGAACGAGACAGTCGACAGATTTTTTACGGATATGGGAGTGTTGGTTGATATTGCTTACCACGAGAAAAGCGAGAGCAATACCGCCTATTTGATTAAAGGGGCAGAGATTGATGCGGTTGTCCGCCCGGTGTTCAGTTTTGGAGACAGGAACATAACCATCAATGATGCCAATATGAAAGTATCAGACCATGTGCTGCATTACAGTTTTACCATAAACTTCCGTCAGGCACGGGAGCAGACGAATGAGTTTGAACCGATGGGAGAGCTGGAAGTGGCTATTAGAAAAGGAGTGTGATTTAAATGAGTTTAGGATTACCGAGTTTTAGCATGATTTTCAGTGGAAAGGCAGTGTCTGCCATTGAAAGAAGTGCAAGGGGTATCGTTGCCATGATTCTCACGGACGGTACCGAAGGTGGAAAAGACTTGAATATTTACAAGAAGGTGGATGAGGTTGATTTTCAGAACTGGACAGAGCAGAACTACAACTATTTGAAGCTGGTGTTCGCTGGAGCTCCGTCTACTGTCATTACAATCCGCAGAGCAGAAAATGCAGAAGGGTACAATGCTGAACTTAAGAAGCTGAAAGATCTGAAATGGAACTACCTTACCATTCCCGGTCTTGGTTCTGCCGATACAACAACAATCTCAGCGTGGATCAAGCAGTACCGTGATGATGAGAGAAAGACCTTCAAGGCGGTTCTGGCACACTGCAAGGGAGATCATGAAGGAATCATCAATCTCACAACGGAGAATATCTCCACGACCATTACCGGAGCAAAGCATACTGCAGCTGAGTATTGTGCGAGAATTGCTGGGGTACTTGCAGGGCTTTCCCTTGCAAGAAGCAGCACATATTATGTATTGGACGATATTTCTGAAGCAGAAACTCCGGACGATCCGGATGATCGTATCAATGCTGGTGAGCTAGTCATTGTCTTTGATGGAAGGAAGTACAAGATTGGGCGAGGCGTGAACAGCCTTGTCAGTTTCACGACAGAAAAGACAGAGGATGTCCGTTTTATCAAGATTGTAGAAGGAATGGACTTATACATGGATGACATCAGGGAAACCTATGAGGAAAGCTATGTCGGCAAGATCATCAATGACTACGATGGAAAGCAGATGTTCGTGGCTGCCATTGGTGCTTACCACAAAGGGCTACTCGGCAATGTGCTGGATAAATCCTATGATAATGTGGTGGCGATTGATATCGATGCACAGCGTACTTATCTGGAGAGCAGAGGAATGGATACTTCCGAGATGGATGATATTGCAGTTGCTAAAGCTAACACCGGAACAAAGGTATTTATCACTAGCAATGTAAAGTTTGTAAACGCAATGGAAGATCTGAAAATGAATGTCAATATGTAGGAGGTAAACGGATATGGAAGTTATCAGAGGTAATAAGACTCTCTCCGGAACATGGGGAGAACTCTGGATCAACGGAGAGAAGATTTTTGAATTCTCCAAAATTGAAATGAAAGTAACTGCTAACCGTGAGGATGTGCAGCTGGGAATTGATGTGGACAGCAAGATTACCGGTCTGAAGGGCGAAGGTTCTTATACCGTGAAAAAGGTATATACCAGAGCAAAGGAAATCTTGGAGAACTGGAAAAAGGGCATGGATGTCCGTGCAGAGGTTATTGCGAAGCTGGCAGATCCTGATGCTGTTGGAGGTCAGATCGAACGCTGGGCTTGTGATAATGTATGGCACAATGAGATTCCGGTTGTGAACTGGGAGAAGGGTGGAATTATCGAGGAAGAAGTTTCTATCGGATTCACACCTTCTGATCTGCAGAACTTAGATGCTGTTGCGTAGGAGGTTGCTATGGAAAAAAATAAAGATGATATTTTCAAAGCCTTTACAGCGAAGGCTGTTCAGAGATTAAAGGATAAGAAGGTTACAAAGTACGAGACTTTATATGTTCCGAGCATTGACCAGAACATCAAGATCCGGAACCTGAACTATCCGGAAATTGTGGAATGCACGGAGATTGACGATAAGCAAGATCCGAACGCATCTGATAAGTATTGTATTTATCTGGCAGTTGTTGAGCCTGATTTAAAGGCGGTCGCAATGGAATTAAAGGATCAGGGCGAGATTAAGACCTATCCGGAAGTGGTTGATATTTTCGAGATGAGTGAGATTACATCCATTGCTACGGAAATTATGAAATTGTCCGGTGTGATCGGAAGTAAAAAAGTGACGGTTGTTGAAGAACAAAAAAACTCATAGACCAAGACGGTGAGTGTTATTTCCTGCATTATTATATTCAAAAAGGCTTCAAGCTGGAGTATCTACTCCAGCTTGGGGTGGAAGAAAAATGTTTCTATTATGCATCGATGTTAAAGAGCATTGAAGAACGTGAGCAGCTGTTTTCGGGAGGTGGAGGTGGCTAAATGAGTGTTGTAGGCAGTATTTCCATCCGGGATAATGCCAGTTCTGTGCTAAAGAGCATCCGACAAGAACAGACCGCCCTCCGGAAAGATGCAGCTGAAACGAGGAAAGAGCTGCAGCGTGCTTGGGATAAAACTTACACTGCTAAGATCAATACCGAATCGGCAACAAGAAAGACGGATGGACTAACCGGAAAGGTAAAGCAGTTAGGAAAAACAGTAATATCCCCAGTCATTAAGGCGAAGGATGCAGCCAGTGCGACAATAACAAAAGTCAGCAATGGAATTAAGACGGTTGGAAAAAAGGTGGCAACTCCGGTCATTAAGATAAAGGATTCTGCCACATCAAAAGTAAAATCAATAAAAAATGCATTAACGGGGGTGGCGAAAAAAGTAACCACACCCGTTATTAAATTGAAAGATGCAATCACTTCCAAAGTCACAAAGATAACTGGGAAGCTGAAAGCATTAGGGGGGAAGATTTTTTCTCCGATAGTAAAGCTGAAGGATGCCACAGCAAGTGGAATATCTTCTATCAGTGGCAAACTTAAGACCTTGGCAGCAACCGTGGCTATTCCGGTAACGATTGTAGCAACAGCGGTGGTCGGCGGTGCTGTAACGGAAGGAGCTGCACTGGAGCAGAGCATTGGTGGCGTGGAAACATTGTTCAAGGAGAATGCCAGTGTTGTTAAAGCCAATGCGGATGCAGCGTTTAAGACAGCCGGTCTATCTGCCAATGAGTATATGTCACAGGTCACAAGTTTTTCTGCATCACTTTTGAGCAGCTTGGGTGGTGATACCGCTAAGGCTGCAGAAGTTGCTGATATGGCTATGATTGACATGGCAGACAACGCAAATAAATTTGGTACCGACATGGAGTCTATCCAGAATGCGTATCAGGGATTTGCAAAGCAGAATTACACGATGCTGGATAATCTTAAGTTGGGATATGGCGGTACGCAGGAAGAAATGCAGAGACTGCTTCAGGATGCCAGCAAGATATCAGGTGTTAAGTATGATATCAGCAACTTGTCTGATGTTTACAGTGCTATTCATGTGATTCAGAATGAACTCGGAGTAACCGGAACAACCGCAAAAGAAGCCGGACAGACCTTTAGTGGTTCGTTCTCAGCGATGAAGGCAGCAACAAAGAACCTTCTTGGAAATATGGCGATTGGCGGGGATGTAACCGGATCGATGGAACAGTTGGTGGATAGTGCGTCGACATTCTTATTCGATAATGCGGTTCCGATGATTGGACGTGTATTCTCATCACTGCCAAGAGTGGTTAAAACTGGGGTTAAAAAAGCGGTACCGAAAATCAAGACGCTTGGAAGAGATATAGTGGTCGGATTGAAGGACGGGCTTAAGGAAATGTTCCCTTCAATGGCTCCGGTAATCGAAAACGGATTCAATGCTGCCATTACAGCTGTACCGGAATTTATTTCAGGAATTAAGAGTGTGGTTTCCACGCTGGGGTCTCTGGCTGCCGGGTTTGCACCGCTGATTCCGCAGCTTGTCTCGTTTGGTAGTGGTATGACTACTACCATCCAGCAGGTAGTCGGTGCGTGCGTACCGGCTCTAACAAGCATTATTTCCACTGTACAGACGATGCTACCGGTAATTCTCCCAGTAATCCAAACGGTGGTTTCCACGATAGGAAACATCATCGGTCAGGCAGCTCCGGTCATTGCCGGTCTAGTACAAGGTATCGGAACGGTGGTTTCTGCACTGGCTCCGGTATTCAGTACGATTTTCTCTGAAATCGGAGAAAAGGTTGGCAGTGTCATTTCATTTGTCAGTGAGAGGATGGGCTTTATTCAGGAAGTCATCGGAACGGTGGCTCCATTGATTGGGGACATCATCAGCACAGCTTGGGGAGTAATTTCTCCAGTAATTGACATTGTAATCAGCGTATTTGAGATTTTGTTTGGCGTGGTTCAAAAGGTATTCCCTGGCATCCAGTCAATTATCGAAACCGTGTGGGGAATCGTAAAGCCACTGGTGGAAGGAATCGGCAGCGTTATCGGAAAGATTGCAGGATGGTTTGGTTCTGTAGCAGATGCGATAACCGGTTCTGGAGGAGATTCCGGAACTGTTGGAGAAAACGCTGAAGGAGATAATAACTGGAAGGGCGGTTTGACATGGGTTGGCGAGAAAGGTGCCGAGCTTGTTGATTTGCCAAGAGGTTCCAGAATTCTTCCACACAAAGAGAGTGTTTCCCTGACGAAGCAGGGCAGTGGAGTTGTAAAAGACAGCACTGCCAACATCATGCAGAATACAGTTTTATCCGGTGGCGGTCAGGATCTGACTCCGATCATGATGATACTGACAAGCATTGATGAGAACCTGAAGCAGCTGGTGGACAGAATCAAGGGGAAAGAAAGCGGTCTTGAAGTTCCGGGTTCCGGAAAGACTAAAGGGACTGCAAAAGGATTTATTGGCAGCGTGACGGTTGCCATTGCAAAACTGGCAGATGAGATCATTGTCCGTGAGGATGCGGATATTGATGAAATTGCCGACAAGGTTGCAAAGAAAGTCGTGGAAGTAGTTGTAAACATGGGTTAGGAGGTGGTCTGATGAAAACCAGAGTAATTGAATTAAGCGTAAACAACAGGAAAGAAGTTATCGAGCTGCCAATCAATCCTCCTTCTGTGGAATTCACAGAAAAACAGTTGAATCAGGCGATAACCCTTCTAAACATAGGAGAAGCCAATCTGAAGGGAGAGCGAGGGCTTAAGTACACAAAGCTGTCGAGCTTCTTCCCTTCGGAGAAGTCTCCATTTTATAAGAATGCGAAAAAGAAGCCTGACAAATATGTAGCGATGCTTCAGGAATGGAAAACCACAAAAGCAGTGGTCAGGGTAATCATAAGCGATATGAAAATCAACCTCGCAATGCTGATTGATGATTTTACCTACTCTATGAGGGAAGGTGATGGGGATATTTACTATACCATTTCATTTTCCGAGTACCGGACATTGAATGTTCCATCTGTTCAGATTACAACGAAAGTACGGAATAATGGTCTTTTGTCGAGACCTGCACCTGCAGCTGCAGGTGGATCTTATACAGTGGTTGGAGGAGATACACTCTGGGGGATATCAAAACAGAAATACGGAAATGGAAGTTCATATCCTAAAATTTATAATGCAAACAATGGAACAATTGAGGCAAGTGCTAAAAAGCATGGAAAGTCCAGTTCTGATAATGGACACTGGATTTATCCGGGCGATGTGTACACAATTCCGGCATAGGTGGTGTTGAGATGAAATTACTGACTGTAGGAAAAGATATCAGCGAACTGATCGAGCAGATCAAGTGGTCTGGTGACACAAAGCAGGTCGCACGTACAATTCAATTCACAATTGCGAAGAATAAGAAGGACAAAGACTTTCCCACGGTTATCATTGACGAGGGTGCAGAAATCATCATGCAGGATGACAGTGGGAAGGATGTCTTTGGAGGCATTATTTTTGACATTGACAAGAGTGCCAGTTCCAAGGTGGAAACTTATCTGGCATACGATTTAATGTTCTATATCAATAATTCAGATGTCAACAAAATATTTGAAGGAACTCCGGAAACGATTGTTCCGGGGATCTGCACAGAACTCGGAATTGAAAGCGGAACGATGGCTGCAACGGGAGTGAATATATCTTCTATGCCATGCTTTGGCAAGAAAGCCTATGAAGCCATTATGATGGCATACACAGCTGCAGCAAAGCAGAATGGCAGCAAGTATATTCCGCTGATGACCAATATTAACAAAGTGAGTGTTTTGGAGAAGGGGACGCTTTGTGGGGCGGTTATGACCGGGGATTACAACCTGATTGAAGCAACCTATAAAAGCACCCTTCAAAAGCTCGTTAATAGGGTTTTAATAACAGATAAAAACAACAATGTCATAAAGACGGTGGAGGATGCAGCCTCGATCCAGAAGTATGGTTTGGTGCAGAGAGTGCTGAAACAGAATGATGGAGAGGATGCTACAACACAAGCCAAGAAGATGCTGGTAACAGTGGAGTCCTCGGCAACCGTGTCCGGAGTTCCAAATGATTTCCGTGCGGTATCAGGATACTCAATCATTGTGCAGGAAACTGACACCGGGCTTTATGGACAGTTTTACATTGAAAGTGACACACATACCTTTTCGTGCGGTAAGGCTCAGATGGATCTGACACTTGCCTTTGAGAACCTTATGGATGAAAGGGAGATTGAAGAGACTACATAAAGGCAGGAGGTGGAAAGGTGTCGACAAACAGAAATATTGTGGAAATGGTCGAGGCAATCAGAAAGGGAACTGGTGGTTCCAATAGTGCTGATGGAGTGGATGGTACCTATATGGCGGATGTGTTGTCGGTAAAACCACTGACAATCAAGATGCACAATACAACTATCACAAAGAACCTTTACATCAATCCGGCACTGATGCTGAATGCTTCGGATAGTGGCGAGGACATCAAAAAGCCATTTATTACACCTTTTGAACCGCAGGAGGCTTATGAGTTCCTGAAAGAGTTTCACGAGAAGTATGTGCTTAAGAAAGGGGACACGGTTGTGGTGCATATAACCGGATCCTCTTTTTATATAGCAGGAAAGGCGGTTAAGGCATGAGTATTTTTCCTTTTATTGATTCAACAAGCACAAGCACTGAGACGAATGACGAACTGCCAATGTTGAAGGAATATGCTTATGACTTCGAAAAGAACGAGCTGCTTCTGGATGAGGGAGGACGCACCTACATGGTGGAGGGAAATGAAGCACTCCGCATCTGGATATTTAAAGCCCTGTTCACGGAGCGATGTCATTATACCGCATATTCCTTTGCATTTGGCTCAGAAATTCAGGATCAGGTAATCGGACACTCCATGAACGTGGAGATTGTCAAACTGGAAATTGAACGCTTTATCATTGAAGCTCTTATGGTCAATCCATATATAAAGCGTTTGGATAATTTTATTTTTGAAAATACTTCTACCGGGATGACGGTGAGTTTTGACTGCACCAGCATTTATGGTTCAAACACAATTCTGGTTCCGGTGAGGGAGGTGAGAGTGTAATGGATTTTAGTGCTGAAGGAATACTGGCAAGGATGAAGGCTGCGTTGAAAAATGAGGATACCAAGATGGAAGGCAGCTTCTCAATGGATAATCTTCAGGCGGTGGCTGAGGAGCTTGCCCGGCTTGATGCCATGAGGATTGTTCCTCTGATGAATACCCTGACAGACAAAGAGGAGGATATGGGTACCAGCGGAAACGAGAGGCATTATGTGAGATGGGCAAAGGAAGCCACGGATGCAGAGGGTAATGTCATTGTGGGAAATGCAAAGGTGGACACACCAAGGGATGGAACCGGGCTTGTGTCGATTGCGATTCTTACAGTGGATGCCAAGCCACCAACGGAAGAACAGATTGCATTTGTCCAGGAATACATAAACAGTATGCGTCCGGTTGGAGCTGATCCGGTTGTGGATGCTGCGGAGAGCATTCCGATTGTTATTTTATGCAGCGTTGTGAAAATGTCCGGTTACACAGAAGAAACCGTGAAAACGCAGATCAGGAGCAAGATCGAGGAGTATTTCACTCAGATCGCTTTCCAAAGCGGAACAGTGTCTTTGAACTACTATAAAATCAGTAACATCATCAGTGGAGTGGATGGTGTGAAGGAAGTGGGAATCCTGAAGGTCAACGGAGCTCAGGACTCCATTACTGCAGAATACAACAAGTATTTTGCTCTGCAGGAGCTGACGGTCAATGTCACTGAATAACAGCCAAATGCTTCCAGCAAGAGTCCGCAATATGAGACAGATGAATGATGTCCTGAATGCCGAGGATATCATTCTGGCTGAAATAGAACGGATCATTGATGAGATGTACCAGAGAGCATCCTTACTCCACGAGGAGCTGATCAATGAAGAATGGCTGGAAAATAAACTGTCAGAGAGAACCGGAGCCGGTGTTGATGTTACCGGATATGCTGAGAAGTTGCTTGCGGAGATTGTTCTGGATGTGAGTGAGCTGCAGCATATCGATATGCCGGATGTCCGAAAGTTTTTGGATAAATGGGTACCGGCTCATCTGATGTATAAAATAATTCTGCTGCTGGACTACTCGGCAAGTATCGGAGAGGTCTTCTCGGTAACGGAAATGACAATCGGTTTTGATTCGCCTTACTGGAATGTCCGGAGGTTAAATGGAACATGGTTGCTGGATGGCACCTATAATCTGGGAGTCGGAAGAAAAACGGATGAATGGGGCATCAGCTACGATATGGGAGACGTCGAGGTTTTGGAAAGCGTAGAACTGGATGTGAGTGTATCTGCTACATCACAGCTGCAGGAGATGTTTACTGATGCCGGAGTGGTTATCGGCTTTGACTCGCCTTACTGGAATGTCCGGAGATTGAATGGAACATGGCAGATGGATGGCAGCTATGAGCTGAATGTGTTAAGAAAACCAGATACATACGGTCTGGCAATTGACTTGGGGAATACCAATATCGAGGAAATGACACCGGGAGGTGTTGTTATAAAGAAAGACTTGTGGCTGCTGGATGGCAGCTATCAGTTAAATGGAACAAGGATATTAGATGCCATAAGGCGAGAGGAGGAATTGTAAAATGGCAGAGAACCTTACACAGAATCAGATTATTACAATTGCAGGAAGGAAAAAGATGCTGAGAGCCAGAGCTGGAGAAATCCAGCTGCCTAAGATTGTGGGCTTTGTATTTGGTGATGGTGGTGTGGATGCGGATGGAAATGTTATCGCACCGCTGGAGGCAGAATCAGAACTGAAGAACGAATTGCTCAGAAAGAAATACGATACTTACACCATGTTGAGCGATACGAAGTGCAAGTATGAATGTGAGCTAAAGGAGAGTGAGCTTCCGGGTGCTGCGATTAGCGAAATCGGACTCTATGATGCGGATGGGGATATCGTTACCATCAAGCGTTTTACCGCAAAAGGAAAGGATGCGGATATCAGCATGACTTTCTATATCAACGATACATTTTAGGGAGGCAGGACATGGCGAAGAATTTAACGATTCAGGATGAGCCGGTTTACAACGAACAGATGGAGGTTTTGGAGCCTACCACACCGGCACATGCAGATTACTTTAATGAGCGATATGCCCAGCTTCTCAACAACGGAAAAGCCAACCGCAGGGATGCGAAGATCTTTGAGGATGACGTGAACGGTGGGAAGATGCGATTAGGCATGGAAAACGGTCATTTATATTATGAGGAACTGTAAAAATAACGTATTACGTTATAATCTAACAAAATAAGCAAATATAAAACGTAAAGTGTTATATTATGCTGGAAACGAGGTAGAAAATGTCGAAAAAGGTTTTTATTGCAGAGCAGGAAACACTGCTTGAAGTGCAGGAGCAGGTGGAAAAGCTGGTGAGAAATCTGGTACCGGATGATGCACCGATTTATGGAATGGTTATCCATGAAGCTTCCGACCTGAATCCGTCCACAAGAGTGGAGTACCTTGGTGCGAACAAGGACTTTACACCTATGAGCATGAACATGAGCACGCACGCCATGAATTATGGCTCATGGGCTGACTGGGACTGGCTGAAAGCCAATGTACCGGTTATGTGTAATTGGGATGGAGGTATTGATTACTTCTTAGATCCGGACGATTATACGAAGAAAGCGGATGGAACGAACTCTGATGCGGCTAATATTGATTATGCCGGTGATGCGATGGCAATCGTAAAGAAAATCTACAAGAAGGAATATAAGGTTGGAAATGACCGCTATGTATATTTCTGTGAAAGAAAAGTGGATGATGATTTCCATGCAGTAGGATTTAATGTACTTGGAAAAGAAAGAGATTATATGCTGATCCCGATGTTCTATGGCTCCATTGATTCCAATGGAAAGATGAGAAGTATTGCAGGGCAGTGGAGCTGCTTAACAGCCTCCGGTTCAGCTGCAGACAATGCAACCGGAAAAGCAATCGGGACTGCCGAGCAGTATACAGCAATTCAGGCAGCATCCAGCAAAGCTCTTTTCTTTGGCGGTGCATTAACGAATACATTGGCAGACATCTGTATTCTGCTGAGCAAGAGCACCGACTCTCAGACTGCTTTTGGATCAGGCATGTGTTCTACCTACGTTGAAGATAAAACACAACATTACGGAACGAAAATCAATACAGTCATTGGCGGAGGACAGTTTTATGGTTCTAATGATAATAAGTCCTTCAATAAGATTTTCCATAGCTGCGTTATGGGGAGTTATATGCTGTGGCAGAGAGATCCGTATATGCTCCTGATTAACGGAAGAATAAAGGTGTCCCCGGATTATACCTATGACTTAACCGGGGCTAAATATCTGGATACTGGAGTGAATTTGGCAAAAAACGGATATTATGCAACAACTCAGGTGGTAAAGGATTTTGGTGCAGTGCCAAATGATGAAATCGCATGCAGTTCTGCTACTGGATACTGTGATCACACTTGGGTGAACGCAGAAATAACGGCGGTTTCGCTGCGGTTCGGCGGTTGCGGCAACGGTGCTAATGGCGGGCTCTGGGCTCGCACTCTGGACGTTGTCGCTGCTAACGCCTGGTGGTGCTACGGGGCGTCCAAACTTCTTCCAGCACCTGCTGCAGCGTAAGCTGCAGATAGGGGGTTTGGGGGTCTTCCCCCAACTGCTTTGTATAAAATATAGGAATGATTTTTTAAAGATCTTGAGGGGCTATCGGAACTCCCTCTCCGGCGGTTTCGCTGCGGTTCGGCAATTGCAACAACGGTGCTAATGACGGGCTCTGGGCTCGCACACTGAACAATGTCGCTGCTAACGCCTGGTGGAACTACGGGGCGTCCTGATTCTATCAAGAAACTATAAGTCCAAAATGTTACCGATAGTCATATACACCGCAGACAGTTGAAATACTGCTATATCCGCCTTTACAGGTTTTGGTGAGTGGAAATTATTCCGGTCAGGAGCTGCAAGTAGTAAGTAATGTTCGAAAGCGGCGAGGAGATAGAAGATAAAATGCATAAGTTCAAATATGACATTGAAAAAGAGACCGGCATTCCTTGGAAGAAAAAGAAAAGTTACAGATATTTATACACGCTGGCTTGCCAAAAGGGTGTTATCCTTCGGGCATTTAAGCGGATGAAGCGTGGAAAAAGTGACAGAAAAGATATTCAAATGGTGGAGGAAGATTTAGATGGATGGGTTGAGAAAATACAGAAAATTATCCAGAATACGAAGCCAGCCGGATGGAAGGTGGAAAATCCGGAACTGGAATTTAAACCACCAAAGCATAACCCGGTTATTATAAAAGAAGCTGGGAAAACAAGGGTCATATATGTACCGACAATGGTTGAATTGTGGATACAGCACGTTATTGTGCTAATTCTGGAGCCGATTATTCAAGGGAGCAGTTACCATCACAGCTATTCGTCTTTTCCCAAGCGTGGATCACATCGGGGAATGAAAGCGATGAAAAGATGGATTCAGTCTGGGAAAGGTATCCGGAATTTTGCACAGTGCGATATCCGACATTTTTATGACCATGCAAAGTATAAGTTTATCCGACCAAAACTGTTAAAACGTATCAAAGATGCTTTATTTATGTATCTGATAGATGTGTGCCTGACATGGTTTCCAGATAAGCTGCCACTGGGCTTTTATTTGTCACAGTGGCTGGCAAACTTTCTCCTGCAGGGGCTGGATTTTCTGATAAAGTGCAAGCTGAAAATAGCACACTTTATCCGGTATATGGATAATTTCACGATGGCAGATGATAATAAAAAGAAGCTGCACATGGCGATTATATTCATTAAGCAGTGGCTTGGAAAAATCAGGCTGAAAATGAAAGGTGACTGGCAGGTGTTCCGGTTTGAGTACATTAAAAAGAATGGCAGGAGAACCGGCAGGGAAGTATCGGCAATGGGCTGGCTGTTCTATCGAAATCGGGTAATCATAAGAAAGCATACGCTGATACATATTGCGAGGATAGCAAGGAAACTCAATAAAAAGAAGATGGAAAAGAAGAAATATCCATTAAGGCTCTGCAAGGGTTTTATTTCCCTGATGGGCTGGATAACACACTCTGACACCTATGAGTGGTATCTGATGTATATTAAGCCACTTATAAGCGTGAGGGCGATCAAACGCATCATATCTAAAATGGACAAGGAGGCAAATAAAAATGCAAGGATGGAAAACAGAGAATTGCTCCTCACTGCCTGAAACGTTGGAAATGGTAAATGCCAATACTTACATCCAGAGAAGAAATATCAATCGTATCGAACGAGACAGTATGGATGGCAGCGAAGAGAAAGAAGTGGGCTATACATGCGAGTATCGTTTCCTGAGTGAAGAAGAGTATTATAATCTGATCCAGCAGGAAGAGAACACTGAAAAAGTAAACGAGAACATTCTGATCAGCATGGGAGCACAGGCAGAACTCTATGAAAAACTGCTCGCAACAGAAGAAAATCAGCTCATTATTATGAACGCAGTAGCGGAACTGTATGAAGCAAAGACGGGAGGTAATTAAGATGTTGGAACTGTATATTAAATTAGTAAAGGCTGGAAAAAGAACAATCGACAGTATTCCGGAGAAATTCAGGGACGATGTAAGAGCAGCAATCGAAGCTGCAGAAGATGCTGCGGAATAAACGATGAAATGCCGGAAAGGGTGGCTTTATGAATCTGTTGGCGGTGATAGACCTGTTGTGTGACATCACTACTCAGCAATCGGATCTGCTGAGAAAACTCGTGACTGAATTAGAACACACAAAGCAGGTTTCCCAAGAGGTCAAATCGTATTACAGGGAGGCTTTTGAAAACATAGAAAAGCAGTTGGATGTCAGTGAGTATAACTGTAGAAGAATTGAATAGTTGATAAACATTCAGGAAAATGTTGACGGGGTTTTTCTTGTAAATGAGGAGTCTGAAACAAGGCTCCTTTTTGAATGCAGCAAAGGTGTTTAAAAGGGCTTTCAAAGCCCTTTTTTAAATACAAAAAAATATGGAAGGAGACGCAGAAAATGGCAAGTTTAAGCAATGCAGTAACTATTATCGTGGTATTCGCAATCCTGATCCAGTTCCTTGTGGACAGAGTGAAGGAGCTTGTGGGTGACAAGGTAATGAACATCGTTAAGGCACCGGTATGGGCGGTAGCTTTCGGAGCGCTTTTTGCTTTGATGTTCGACATTGATTTCTTTGCTTTGATGGGCTACAGTTCACAGCTGCCTATTATTGCAAAGGTGATTACCGGCTTAATTCTTTCCTCCGGCTCTACCGGAGTACATGAGCTGGTAGCCAAGTTAAGGGAAAGCAGAGTGGACAGTTAGGAGGTACACAATGGGAAAGAAACGTATTTGTTTAGATCCAGGGCATTATGGAGAGAAATATAATGCCGGGGTCGTTTCTGGATATTATGAATCAGCGACAGTCTGGAAACTGACACAGTATGAGAAGGAATATCTGGAGCAGATGGGAATTGAGGTTCTCGTAACCAGAAGTAATATCAATGAGAATCCGGATCTGACAGCCAGAGGAAAAATGGCTGCCGGATGCGATCTGTTTGTGAGCAACCACACAAATGCCTGTGGTACTGAGGTAGTAAACAGAGCAGTGGCGATTCATTTTACAGATCGTAATGAAACCTTGGTTGATGATCAGTCCAGAGAATTTGCAGCACAGATTGCAAAGGTTATCCAGAACACAATGGGCGTGGACGGATATCAGATTTATTCGAGATTATCCGACAATGACAGAGATGGAAATGGAAAGAAAGACGATAACTACTATGGAGTGCTGAATGGCAGCTTCTTAGCCGGAGTTCCGGGCGTTATCGCAGAACATTCTTTCCATACAAATACTGAAGCTTGTAAATGGCTGATGGATGATAGCAATCTTCGTAAGCTGGCGAAGGCGTGTGCAGAATGCATGGCATCCTTTGTGGGTGCATCTGTGACAGTGGATACCGGTATTCAGGCGGTAGAGTTTGCGAATATGGCAGATACTGATATCGTGAAGCGAGTTGGCGAGTTATGTACTGCTGATATGAAGAACACCGGCATCCTTGCCTCTGTGTCAGCAGCACAGTTTATTCTGGAATCAGGATATGGAAAATCAGTGCTCGCACAGATGGCAAATAACTGCTTTGGAATGAAGTGCTCGTTATCCGGAAACACTTGGTCTGGAAGCTCATGGGACGGAACGAGTGAATATACCAAGGAGACGAAGGAATATGTAAATGGAGAGTATGTAACGGTTACAGCTGCATTCAGGGCATATCCGAATGTCGAAGCATCTATTGCTGATCATTCCGCATACCTGCTGGGTGCAAAGAAAGGCGAAGCACTTAGATACGCTGGTTTGAAAGGCGAGAAGGATTACAAGAAAGCGGTTCAGATCATCAAGGACGGTGGCTATGCAACTGCTCCGGATTATGTTAACAAGGTGTGCAGTATCATTGAAAAATACAATCTCACCGCTTATGATCAGCAGAAACAGACAACAGCAGAAAGCTGGTATCGTGTCAGAAAGAACTGGAGCGATGCCAAGAGCCAGATTGGAGCGTACCATTCGCTTGAATATGCAAAGACTTGTGTAGACAAGAATCCTGGTTACAGTGTGTTTGATGAAGCAGGTGTAAATGTATATCCTGAAAATGTGTTTGCTCCTTATATGGTGCGTGTGAAAATCAGCGATTTGAAGATGAGACTTGGAGCAACCATTGACACTGCTTCTGTTGGTCACATCCCGGTGGGCTCGTATACCATTGTGGAGGAAAAGTATGGAAAGGTAAGCAAATCCGGTGAGGAAGGCTTGTGGGGACGTATTAAGTCTGAACAGCCTTACAACGGAAAATATGTTCCGGTCTGGATCTGCCTTTCTTATACCGAGAAAGTGTAATAGGAATGAGTTTTGTCCGGGGGCTGAAATGCTCCCGGATTACCTGATTGAATGCCCCAACATTGAAAATCAGGAGGAAGAAGAATGAACAGTTTTATTGCATGGATTGGTGGAAAAAGGTTGCTTAGAAAGGCGATTATTGAAAGGTTCCCAGAGGAAGGCTTTGACAGATACATTGAGGTGTTTGGTGGAGCCGGATGGGTGCTGTTTGGCAAGGAAGTGGGAAAAGAACTGGAAGTATTTAATGATGCAGACAGCAACCTTATCAATTTGTACCGCTGCATCAAATACCACTGTGAGGAACTGCAGAAGGAACTTAACTGGCTGGCAATTTCAAGGGAACAGTTCTTTGACAATAAGAGCCAGCTGAATGCCAGAGGGCTTACAGATATCCAGAGGGCAGCACGATACTTTCATATTATAAAGGTGAGTTTCGGAGCTGACAGAAAGACCTTCGGAACGAATAAGAAAAACCTTACAAATTCGATTGAATATCTGGCAGAGGTGCAGGAGCGTTTGAAAAATGTGGTCATTGAGAACAGGGATTTTGAAAGCCTGATCCGGGTGTATGACAGACCGGGAGCATTGTTTTACTTAGATCCGCCATATCATGGCACCGAGAAATATTATGAAGGAGGGTTTTCACATGATGACCATATTCGTTTAAAGACCGTTTTAGATGGGATTAAAGGAAAGTTTATTCTTTCCTATAATGATGATGAATTTATCCGTGATTTATATAAGGATTATCACATCGAGGGAATAAGCAGGAACAGCAATCTAACGAACAAACTGAATGCTGATACATTCGATGAAGTAATCATCAAAAACTTTTAAACATTATTTTTTTTAGGGTATAAATAACGCAATACGTTATATTCTAACAAAACAATATTTAAAATTATGCCTCGTGATAAACTAAATAAAGGGGCATAAAATCATGGTTAAAATTCATCTATCAAGACTGCTTGGCGAGAAAAGATGGACTCAGAAGGATTTGGCTGATGCTACTGGGATTCGTCCGTCAACTATCAACGAATGGTATCATGAGCTTGTTCCTCGTTTGAATGTAGACCACATAGATAAAATCTGCGAGGCTTTAGACTGTACGATAACTGATCTATTGGAATACATACCAAATGAACGGAAGACGACTGGAAAATACTTGATTCTTGAAGAACATGGAAATCGTAAGCAGAAAAAAGAAAAAGACTAAGCCACGAAAGGACGTTTGAAAGGTTATTAAATATCTTTCAAGCGTCCTTTTTTAAATTCCTTTTTAAAAGTGGTTTTTGTATTTTATACGAAAAAATTTTGTGTTTTGTGCGCAAAGCAACAGTCGCACCGGGAAATTTAAAGGGATATCTGTTAAAACAATAGATTTAGTGAGATAGGAGAAAAATAATGTATGGAGATTGAAAAGAGAATTTATCCAGCATATGCCTTTACTGAAAATGAGAGAGAAAAGTCAATCATGAACAGTACGATTTATAACGAATTAAAGGAAAAATACAGAATTTCGAGTTATAAAGTTGATAATCTTAATGATTATGACATTGTCTTAGATTGTACACCGGGTAAGTATCGTTCTGTTTATAAGGTTATTAAAAATAATACACAATTGTCAGACTTAGAACTGGCATTAATTTGTGATGATGGAAGCCTTTGCTTTGGGTACAGCAGACATGGAAATGAGTTTTACATAAATGAGGATTAGATTTAGTGAGGTAGAAATATGATGGAATGTATGAAGAGCATGGCTAAGAAGCCACAGACCAATGCGGACAGGATCAGGAGCATGACGGATGAAGAGCTGGCAGAAGTATTATTTGGAAGTTGCATAGAACACATGGGCGTAGAGGAATGTTCTCATCCTGAAGAGGCTTGCAAATCATGTGTTTTGGATTGGCTTAAGGCAGAAAGTGAGGAATAGCATGGAGAGATTAACGACAAATAAAAGCGTGGCTGACATGTCGATGATCGATCTGGCACATAATAGCTGCTATGCAGATGACGAGCGAAATGCCAGATACAGAGATTACGAGATGGAAATGGATGCACGAGATTTTGCAAGAAATCTTATGGTCACATTGGCAAAAGATGAATTGCCAGTAGATGACGCAGAGTTTGACGAGGAAATATTGGACAATTTAACGATAGATCCGTTTTCAGATGTCCGTGGTCTGATTGCGTTGTTCTACCGCAATATATGGGCAATGGCAGATTTGAGGGAAAAGTTGAAAGACTATGAGGATGCCGAGGAGCAGGGATTACTTCTGTTGTTACTGTGCAAGATAGAAGATATGGTTTATTGCATTGAAGATAAACAAGTGTGGTGTTGCACGATAGAAAAGATATCAATTTCTAAAAACAACGGAACGTGGATAGAAATAAGTTTTCCAGAAGAGATGCCTAACCTTGCATCAATGGAATTTTATCCGGATGAAATAGGCAAAACAGTATTTCTTACCAGAGAGGAAGCCAAAGCCAAGTTGAAAGAAATGGAGGAAAAGGATGGAAGATAGATATTTATTCCGCGCAAAGCGGAAAGACAATGATGAATGGACGGAAGGCTTTCTTTTGAAACGGTGGGACGGATTATGGAGTTTCACTATTGATGAAAAATTTGCTGATCTTATAATCCCATCTACCCTCTGCCAGTGCACCGGACTTAAGGACAAGAACGGTAAACTGATTTGGGAGAATGACATTCTTTCAGGGCATATCGATGATGAGTTTCCAGAAGATGAGACGAGAAAGCGTGTCGTGTGGCATGAAAACGGATGGTGTACGAATGAGCCGGGCTGTGATTACTACGAGGAACTGGATGATTTTGATTCAGAGAATTTTGAAGTGATCGGCAACATGATTGATAACCCGGAACTGTTGGAGGTGTGACTATGACAATTGATGAAGCTATATCACACGCAAGAGAAGTAGCTGAATGCCAAAAGATGTCAGCAAGACTAATCGAAGATAATGCGTATATTCCAGAATCGGTTGATAAAGAAGCCATTACATATGGCAATACTATATGTGCAAAAGAACATGAGCAACTTGCTGAATGGTTGGAAGAACTGAAGCAGTACCGCGCAATCGGCACTTCGGAAGAATGCCTGGCGGCGGTGGAGAAGCAGACAGCAAAGAAACCAATGCATGTAACGAATAGTTATTTTGGATACCAGAAACATAAAGAACATGTTGGTTATTGTCCAGATTGTGGGCATCAAGTAGAAGAACCTTATGGATGTCCAAATTGTTTAAGAAAAATTGATTGGAGTGATGAAGAATGAGTGAAAGACTTAAGACATGTCCGTTCTGCGGTGGAAACGCAATGTTCTTAACCATTAGAAATAAGCCTTACATTCGGATGTTGGGGTAATGTTCAAAATCAAATGTATGAAATGCGGAACAGAACTTCCAAAAAGCTATGAATGTGAGATGTACATGGATCAGGACGGAGAAATCAGAACAGGGAAAGACGAGCGAACGAAAGCAACTACAGATTGGAACAGGAGGGCGAACGATGGGAAGACTGATTGATGCGGAGACATTAAAGCAAGAATTATATCAACAATGGTTTATGGATATTCTTCTTACACAGACAAGTAGTGAGGATATGTTTTATGCATTGGCACAGAAGATTGACCAGCAGCCGACTGCATATGACACGGACAAGGTTGTGGAGCAGTTGGAAAATGAGAGAAAGTTTTGGGAGAATGCATACAACAGGAATTTGGGAAAAGAGAAAGCAAGAAGTTATGAGCATGCAATCGAGATTGTGAAAGGCGGTGGAATAAATGGCGATTAAACCGATTTTATTCAACACAGAAATGGTTCGGGCAATTCTGGAAGGGAGAAAGAGTTGTACTCGGCGGCTGGTAAAACCCCAACCAGATGAAAAGCATACATACCCGCTCGGTTTTGTTACCGACAGTACAGAGAAGAAAGAGGTAGGATGCTTTGGATTTGCCGCTAATGAATATGGTGGCTCTATTCAATGCGTTAAGCCACCGTATAGGTATGCACCGGGAGATATCCTATATGTTCGGGAGACATGGAAAAAGGCGCCGAAGGGATACTATTACTACGAAGATTGGCAAAGAAATGACATTGCCGATGTTACAAAGTGGAAACCATCAATCTACATGCCGAAAGAAGCGGCGAGGATATGGCTTAAGGTTACGGATGTGAGAGTGGAGCGGTTGCAGGATATGACAGACGATGATGCAGAAGCAGAGGGATGTTTCGATTATACATCAACAGCACTTGGTTTTTTTGATGTATGGGATTCCACCATCAAGAAATCCGACCTCAATTGCTACGGTTGGGATGCTAATCCGTGGGTGTGGGTAATTGAATTTGAGCGGTGTGAGAAACCGGAAGGAGTGTGAATATGCCTAAAGCAATATTGATAATGGACGATATGCCGGAATGCTGTGCTGATTGTCCTTGTAGCTTTTTCGAAAGAGATAATCCAATATTAAATTTAATATGTGGTGTGACACAAGTAGATGCATATAACGTTGGAAAGCCAGATTGGTGTCCGCTCCGGGAACTGCCGGAGAAAAGAGAAATTAATCATAACAAAAATCACTACATAAGTAACTTTTGGACAGATGCAAAGAGCGTAGGTTGGAATGCCTGCTTGGATGAAATTTTAAACTAAATCGAAAGGAGCGAGAGGTTTGCTGGCCAGCGATAAAGAGCTCTTTACTCCGAGAAAAAATGGAATCAGTAAAAGAAAGAATGGAGCGGATCGGAGCATATGAGAAGATTGCATCATTTATGCAGAAAGAAAAGCAGCCATATGAATATAAAAGAAAATATGCACAGATCAGAGCAGAAGAGTTCGCAAATGAATGTGACGGAAGATTGCTCAATTACCATGTTTCGGTCGGTGGACTTGACAGTATAATCTTATACCTGTTTTTACATGAGGTATGCGGAATTGATGCACCAGGAGTCAGTGCATCTACACTGGAAGACAAGAGCATACAGAGAGTACATAAGGCTCTTGGAATAATAAATGTACCGCCACTGAAAAGAGATGATGGTACTTATTGGACGAAACCGAAAGTTATACAGGAATTTGGGTTTCCGGTAATATCGAAAGAAGTTGCTACAAAGATTGAGTTATTACAGAATCCATCGGAAAAGAATAAAACTGTCAGACACGCAATCATAACCGGAGAGACTGGAGAATATGGCGGTTGGCAAAAAAATTCGAAAATGCAGATGAACCAGAGATGGCTTAAGCTGTTCGGTGGATATGAGAACGAGACAGAAGGATGCGATTACCAGAAACCAGATTTCCTTGTATCGTCAAAATGTTGCTATTACCTCAAAGAGAAAAACTGTGATAACTGGGGAAAAGAGCATAATAGTGTGCCCTATCTGGGGCTGATGGCATCTGAAGGCGGCAGACGTGCCAAGAGCCTGCGGATGAACGGATGTAATTATTTTGGAGCATCTACAATTAGATCGGCACCATTTGCAATCTTCCATAGGCAGGATATTTTAAAACTCGCACTGGAAATGGACGAACTGTGGAAAGCCGGACTGAAAGAAAAATATCATGAGAAACTTTTGAAAGAAAGAAAATTATCTGAAAGTTTTGAAATGCCAGACAGCATTATACCGGAAATCTACGGAACGATTGAGAAAAAGCCGGATGGAACGCTTTATACAACTAAGGCACAACGTACCGGATGCAGTATGTGCGGTTTTGGAATCCACATGGAGAAACGCCCACATCGGTTTGATCTGTTGTATGAGAGCAATCCGAAAGAGTGGGATTATCTGATGTTCCATATGTGCAAGGATAAGGACGGGAATGATTATGGATGGGCGAAAGTCCTGGACTATATCGGCGTGGGATGGGATCCTACGACGATCGGGGACAACTGCAAAGGGCAGATGAGCTTGCCGTTAGATCAGATGATATAAAAAAGGTGCATGCTTTAACATGCACCAGTGCATTCCGCTATTCGGTGGAATTTCACCAACTCATCAGCAAGTTATACTTGTTAGCGGAAGTAGCAGCGTAAATCCCAATGAAAGATAAACAGTTGCAAGAAAATGAATTAAAAATTGCTGTTACAGTCTCAAGTTTTTTCATGGGTACCACCTCTTTACAGAAGGAAAAGTAAATTACAGTTACGCTGCTTAGTATTGCACTAAATACTAGGCATAATCTCATCAGGATTGATGCGCCACTTCCAATCGACACAATAAGTGTTTCGATATAAATAGTATATCAAAAAAAGAAATGAAGTCAAGAAAGGAGCCGAACCAGCGCGCATAAAGGGTACCAGGTTTCAAAAAAGAGAATGAAAAATTTGGGTAATTATGAATGTGATGGGCAGATAAATTTAATGGATTTACTTATACCGGAGAATTCTGAAAATGAGCCGCCAGTAATGCTCACAGAGGGACAGAGAGTGTATAAAGTCATCCGTGGAGATGTAAAAGAATGTATTGTCGGAAAAAGAACATGGTCTTGCGGACATAACAACCGGGGATATGATCTTGATAGAGACGTGACATGGAATACGCAGATTGGTAGAGTAGTTTTTACTGAAAGAGAACCTGCAGAAAGTGCGGCAGCGCGATATCTTGCAGAGAACGACCATATACTGGGAAAAGATATTCATGCAACAGAGGTGGTGGCATATAAATATATTTGCCATGATCGAGAAATTATAAATTTCTATGCTGCACTTGTAAACGGAGAAATTTACTATCGCTACGGCAGTATGTATGAACATATAGGCAAAGCGAAAGAAATTAAGAAATTTGAAGAGGACAGAAGAAATCATATAGATTCTGGTGGATATAAAGAACTAAATAATTATCAACCCGTGTTTGCAAATATGTATAAATGCAAACATGACTCATGGTTGTATGCTGCAGCACAATATGAAAGTTTTAACTTTGGATGACCGGACAGCTCCGGTTTGCCTAGGTAGTTTTAGAGAAATGGAGGAATAGCATGAGAGTAAATTGGAATAAAAATACATTTACGGTTTTACCAACAATCATAATAGTACCTAAAAAATACGCACGGAAAAAAAGAACTTATGTGTGTTTTTCATGGCTTTATTGGTGGATTGATTTGGTAGAATAGGGAGTTAAATTAGAATTTAGTGGAGGAAAGGAAAACTATGTGCACAATGGAATGGAAAGAGGTTGAACCAGAACAAAGTGATTGGGAAAAACAAGTAAACATAATCGCTTATTACGGAAGTGTCACTATTGGAAGTATTGTTTACTGCGGTGACGGGACAGGATGGCAGTCCGTGATTGATGGTCGCATGGATTTCATGCAAGCAAAATCCTTAGAAGATGCAAAAAGGGAAATGATTGATATACTGGACAATCATTGTACTGATCAGATTAACTATTATGAGGAACTGCGAGAAAGCATTGAAGAATTAAACTGAACTATTTAGAATTTAGGTGATAACTATGATAGACATGTTTATGAGAAAGGAATAACACTTATCCTCGTGAAACGAGGTTTCCCGGAATCAGAATCCGGGTTGTAAAAATTGATAAATGCCAGAATGGAATGTCATGGTTCGCCTGAGAAATAGCAGCTATTAACACGCTGCTTAGGTATCGCCCCAGAAAAGGCTAACGGCCAGCGGTAATAACTCCCAAAGACTATAAGGCAGATTGTAAATTTACCACACGGATAAATGTAGTGTGGTGTGTTGGAAGATTTTATTAAGAGATCAATAGATCGTGTGAGGCTGGCAAGCGAAATGTCCATATCCCATTATGGGAAACCGCTTGTTTGCGAGTATTCAGGAGGAAAAGATTCGGACGCATTACTGTGGGTGTTTGAGCAAAGCGGAATACCGTTTGAGGTTCATAATTCACATACCACAGTAGATGCACCACCTACGGTATACCATATAAGAGAAACATTCAGAAGATTAGAATTGAAAGGTGTTAAGTGTACTGTAGATTATCATGATAAGGGAAACGGGCAGCGAGTGACGATGTGGAATTTGATTCCTATAAAGTTGATGCCACCAACGAGGGTTGTTCGGTATTGCTGTTCAGAATTGAAAGAAGGTGGAAATGCAAACCGGATGATTGCCACTGGTGTTAGATGGGAAGAAAGCTCGGCGAGAAGCAGTAGGAGTGCATTTGAAGTCCTCGGAAAGACAGCGAATAAAAGCGTAGGCGTTTCTGATGAAAAAATGCTTATAACAGACAATGACGATACGAGACGTTTATTTGAAAACTGCCAGATGAAAGCTAAAACTGTAGTTAATCCAATTATTGACTGGAAAGCAGTGGATATATGGAACGTTATCAATGGCGAAAATATACCGGTTTGCGAGATGTATTCCTGGGGATATGATAGACTTGGGTGTATAGCCTGTCCTCTGGCAAAAAAATGTCAGAGAGAACGGGAAATATATGATTTCCCCAAATATAAAACTGCGTATATAAGAGCTTTTGATCGGATGCTTGAAATGAGGAGATTCCGAGGAAAGAACACAAAGTGGACGTGCGGAGAGGAAGTATATTTATGGTGGATGCAGAGCAACGACATACCCGGACAGATGAGTATGTTCGATAGGTAAACTGAACTTTAACGGATTAAAACGGAGGTAAAAAGGATGGCTAACTTTTATAAGAGTAATGATGTGGACATTGATTTTTCAGAGGAAGAAAAGGAAATATTAAAAAAAGCAAGTGAAATTCTGAACGATTTAGGAACAAGACTTTGGCAAGACGACTATGACGAAGAGGGTGTTTTCTTTTCTGATTTAGGTGGCGGAATTGAAAACGCATTAGAGGGAGATTATCGGATGCCATAGAATAAAAATGAAAAACTGAATATTGAGATTTTTGCCGGCTGAAATATGCCGGTAAAAAAATACATATCAAAGAACATATGTTCCAACTATATGTGCGTGACCAAATGAAAAGAGCCTGTGCTGGGAACACAGACTCCTGAAAGTGCTATACACTTCCAACTGGTATAATTCTTTCTAAACAAGAAAAGTATAGCATCTTTCGCCTTAAGAGTAAAGGAGAAGTGTGCTATGACAAAAGCAGAATTAATTAACGATGTAATTTATGAGATGACAGGATACTTGACACCGGAGGGAATTGACCGTCTCAAAACCGTGATTACTTTTAAGCTGGTCAACATTAATCTGACCGCAACAGAGACATTGCCGTCCACGGAGATTTTTGATAACGAATACATTATGAAGCGGTACATCATAGACCTCACAGCCACAGGCAGAAAGCAGAGCACGATTAAGCTTTATATTACTATCATTAAAAAATTCTTTACAGAAACAGGCTTAAACTATCACAGCTGCACCGGGCAGGACGTGATGGATTATATCGCTACCAGATTACATAAAGATAAGATTTCAAAATCCTATGCTTCTACGATTCAAAAATATATGAGCAGTTTCTTTGCGTGGGCGTATCGAAAAAAGCATATCGAGGATGACGTAGCCAGAGACATTGATAAAATCAGACAGCCACAGAAGAGAAAAGAACGTTTATCAGACGAAGAGATTGCCAGAGCATCCTTATCCATTGGTCATGATCTGCGATTAAATGCTCTATTTGAATTAATGCTTGCCGCTGGACCTCGTGTCGGGGAAATCGTCAACCTTAACATTGACAACCTTGATTTTGCACATAAGGAAATCCACATCTGGGGAGAGAAAACGTCACAGTGGCGCACCTGCTTTATGACCGAGCGCTGCAAACAGGCATTACAGCAGTATATCGGAAATCGCACGGAAGGAGCAGTATTTATCGGCTTGCGTGGCAGAGGACGGATGTGCAATAAGTCAATTGAGGATATGACAAAAGAGATCGCACTTGCTGGCGGTTGTAAATTTAGAGCGACAGTGCACTCATTCCGAAAGACTTTTGCTTCGAGGGAATATAGGCGGACAAAAGATGTGCTTTTTGTATCGAAAAGATTAGGACATAGCAGCACTGATGTGACAATTAAATATTATATCTGTGATGACGTGGAGCTTGATCGTATGCAAGCTAATTTGGCAGCATAATGATATATGTATTTATGTTGCAAAATATAATAAAAATACATATATAGGTATAATTTATATGCTATAATGTTGCATAATGCATAAATAGCTTGCGCGAAAGGGGGAATGTGCATGATGAGTGAAAAAGAAACGTATGAGATCTGTAATGAGGTTGACAGCTTCATAGCCAGAGAATTAACAGAATCCATAATACACAAGGTGTCCTACGATATGCTTGAGGCTCATTATGGTATTCTCCCAATCAGCAGGAGAAGCTTTTACCGGAAAAAGGAAATTGTGCTGGAAATTATAGAAAAGCGGACGACGCGGCTGGTGGAAGAGAAGAATGGGCAGTATATGATCGTATGGGGGAGAGAATTTTTTGATTGACTCATAAGAAGGTGATATAATAAACAAAAAGGCGAGGAGAGAGAAGTATGGATGTTTATAGTGTGATTCAAAATTTGGCGATAGGGATTGCCAGTGGAATATTTTCGGGTGTTATAGTATCAGTGGTGTTTTATATACTTGGAAATTATCAGAATGAAATTGATGATGCCAAAAATACAATTATGCCACTTTATGAGGTTATAACGCTAGACAAAGTCAGAGAAAAATGTGGATTAGAAGATATCAGTGAATATTTGGCGGTAATTAGAGCAAATGTAGATACGGTGGCGCTTAACTTGAATCCGTCAAAATATAATTATCAACTGCGACAAATTATGTTTGACATTAGTGAAATTATTTCAGATGGAAAATTTTTTGAGCGCAATGGTAGAGAATTAGTGTTTAACGAGAAAATGTTGCATGAGTTTGCAGTGGAGGTGGAATCACAGTTGAAACTGTTAAGAGAATGTGAAGGTAATTTTGGGAGAGGACTCACGGAAAGAATTATAAAAAATAAAGCTATATGGTTTACAGGTGCGATTGCTATTATAATAATTGTGATCGCATTGCTTATATGAAGTATAGCCAACCACCAATTACGATGGTTGGTATTTTTTTGCCCAAAAGTTGGCACAAATCCTCTGATTCCCTGCTTTATAATCATGATATGAGGTTAAAAATATATCATTTGGCAGAGAGGAAGTGATTGTGTGGCAAACCTAAAAGGAAAGATGAAAAAATTACAGACAGCGATTATAAAGCGAGGTATGGTTGTTAAAATTAACCAGAGCCAATTTTATTCTGCTGACCAGAACCGCATGATTACTTCCTATCGCATTATCACACCGGTAGAGTGTTACAATCCGGGAAAGAAGGAATGGAAAACCAAAGACTACGAGATATTAAAGACCTGCTCTATGGTAGACCTGATCTATTGCCTACTGGATATATATAAGGCGGTGAGCAGATGAAGAAAGAACTCACACCGAAACAGAAAGCATTTGCGGACGAATATGTGAAGAATGGCGGTAATGCAACACAGGCGGCGCTTAGTGCTGGGTACTCTGCAAAGACTGCAAAAAACGCCCAGAAAAACATCATGGAAAATCGTGGGGTGTCGCAGTATATAGCGTCTCTGACCGAACGCATCGAAAAGGAGCAGCACCGCGACATTATGAGCCTTGCTGATATCCAAGAGCGTAGAAGTAAGATTGCTAAAGGTGAGGTTGTAGATGGCTTGGGGTTTGCTCCGGACTTTTCCGACCAGCTTAAGGCGATGGACGGACTGGAAAAGGCATTGACTATTGCAGAGAAGCAGAGAATTGAGCGAGAGGAAAAAGAAAAGCGTGAGAAAGCACCACTATGGACGGTGCCGATTACTGATATCACATCGGATTTTGTAGAAATATACCGGACGGTGCATGAAGCATTTGCTGGGGAAATAGATGTGCACGAGATTATTTCCAAGGGCGGTCGTGGTTCTATCAAGTCCAACTTCTGGGGAGACTTGGCATACGAGACCATCCGGCAGGATCCACAGGCACATATCGTATATACCAGACGATATAAGGTTGACTTGCGTGGATCTGTTTATAACCAGTTCATGAAGACTGTAATCCGGTACAATGATCTGGATAACTGGGACTTCAAACAGTCTCCTATGTGCGCGGTGTACAAGCCAACAGGACAGATGGTAATGTTCGTGGGAGCGGACAAGCCTATTTCGCTTAAATCGTTCAACGTGCCGTTTGGATATGTAAAGCTGCTGATTCATGAAGAGTGTGACGAAATGGCAGGCGTGGAGCAGATGGATAATATCGAGGATACATTCCTTAGATCCGATACGCCTGCACTTGATATCAAGATATTCAATCCGCCGAAATCAAAGAACAACTTCATGAATCAGTATGTGGAAGAGTGCCGGAACAAACCACAGACAAGAGTATGCCACAGTTATTACTATAATGTGCCGGTGAAGTGGCTCGGTAAGCGATTCTTCGAACGTGCTGAGTGGTTCAAGGCACATAAGCCATTGTACTATCGGAACAACTACCTGGGCGAAGTGACCGGAACCGGCGGTGGTATCTTCGATAATGTGGAAGAACGCACTATCACGGACGCAGAGATCGAGAATATGCCATTCTTCTATTATGGTTTGGACTTTGGTTTCGAGCATCCACAGACATTTGAGGTTGCTTACTATGACGAGGACGCGGATACATTGTATTGCGTGTCAGAGGTGTTTTCAAAGCGTTGTAAGAACAGCACATTTGCGCGGAAGATTAAGAAATATATAACAGAAGAAATTATATGTGATTCTGCACGACCAGATGCCATTGCAGAGTTGCAGGATTGGGGATTTAATGCAATCGGTGCAAAGAAGCGTTGGGGTTCTGGCAAGGGAAGAGATTATTGTTGGGAGTGGCTGCAACAGACCACAAAGATTGTAGTGGACCCAGAGCGATGCCCGAATCTTGCACATGAATTAACAACCCTTGAGCATGAGCAGTTGGCAGATGGTAGCTTTTCAGATGCTTACCCTACGTTGGGAGAGGACTGCGTAATGGCTCTGATTTATGGATTAAACCGTGTGATTATGGAGAGCCGCCGCAACAATGGACTTTATGATGATGAGATTGACGAGGAGGTAGATGATGAAGAATACGAAGAGTAAGCATTATGTTCTTGTAGACAAGGAATCAAGAGAAGTGATTGCGTGTATTTCAGATAATGGCAAAAATGATATTCTGCGGAAGGATGTTGAATTGAAAGTATACGAAGGAACAGAGCCGGTATTTACCGAGACAAATCACGGAATTTTACTGAAAGATAATGCATTTACTATGAGATTGTAGGTGGTGACGTATGAACATATTCGCAAGAGTAAAGGAGTTTTTCATGAATTTATTTAAAACAAGTGCAAAGAAAGAATTTAATGTTGATATTATCTCATCTGATCTGATGGAGATGGCGCAGATTGAGTGGCAGAACATTATCAAGGGTAGACCGTACTGGATGAGTAAGAATGTGCGGACAATCAATTTTGCAAAGTTTCTCTGTTATTACACAAGCAAAAAGACCTGTCTGGATCTCAATGTGACGATTAGCGGAAGTGACAGAGCGGATTACATTAATCAGTGCGTTAAGGCAATGATTCAGAAATCCATTCGGGATAAGGTAGAGGATGCTTGCGGTGCTGGCGGTATTATCCTTAAGCCTAATGGTACATATAATCCGGCCGGAGCAATCGACTATGTAATGCCCGGCAGTTTCGCAGTCACAGAAAAGAACAGCAATGGGGATATCTTGGGTGTTATCTTTATCGACAGACAGATAAAGGGTGATGATTATTATACCCGATTGGAGTATCAGCATTTCACATCTTCAATTTCAGATGATGGAGAAGGTAGCGGCAGAACTTATACAATTGAGAACAAGGCTTTTAAGTCCAAGGGCAGTGACAGCCTTGGCAGGAGCATCAAATTGACGGATGTGCCTGAGTGGAAAGATATATCGGAATCAATCAGTATTTCTAATGTGGAAAAGCCATTGTTCGGGTATTTTAAAATGCCATATAACAACACGATTGATTATGCATCTCCGGAGGGCGTGGCAGTATTTGCAAATTGTATTGAGGAATTGCGTAATCTGGATGTGGCATGGAGCCGGAAAGATGATGAGGTGGACGATTCCCAACATATCACATTTATAGACGAAAATGCTCTGATGAAACGTGACAAGAACACCGGTGATAAAGAGAGAGTAGAACTTCCGAGATTTGTAAAGGGATTGAAGCGGGGGGTTGATGCGCAGAACACTATTGACGAGCATGTGCCGACGCTGCTAACAGAACAGAGGGTGGCAGATATCAACTCTATTCTTTCCATGATTTCTACAAAAGCTGGATTCTCACAAGGACAGTTCGTGCTTGATCGTAAGACTGGAGTTGCCACAGCAACAGAGATTGAGAGTGATGATAGTGAGACAGTGGAGACAATTAACGATATCAGAGCATCGTTAAAATCAGCAATTAAAGACTTGATATATGCTCTGGATAAATACTGTGATGTCTTTTTCAATATGCAGAGTGGGTATGTCAATGCGTTGGATGATGATGTGGCAGACGAAGATGTGTTTTATTTTAAGGATCTGCTGGCATCATTTGAACAGGACCGCACTCGCGCATATCAGCTGATGATGAATGGCGTATACAGTAAACGCAAGTATCTTAAAGAATATGAGGGATTCAACGACAAGGAAATTGATGAGATGTTTGCGGAGTGTGACGAAGAAAATGCAGGTCAAAAAGAAAAAGGATTGTTTGGGGAGGAATAAAATCATGGCAGTATCAACAATGAACATTTTAATTATTTGTATTACAATCGTTGCCTTAGCAGTAATCAGTAAGAAGAAAGGCGAGTAATGAAGTACAACAAAACAGTTGGAAGTGTAAATATAAAGCTTGATACAAAGCGCATGGATGGAAATTTAAGCCGGGCACAGGACAAGCTGGATATGCAAGTGTTGAATGATATGATTCCTTATATGCCATTTCAGCAGGGAGCAATGGTAGGGAAAACCAATATAGCAGAACCTGGTTTGATTGTAACTGATACACTATACGCACATTATCAGTATATGGGTGAATTATATCTTGCGGAAAACGGTAGTTCATGGGCACATAAGGGAGAAAAGAAATACCCGACTGGAACACCACTAAAATATAACACAGCAGGAACAGAGGACCATTGGTTTGAGGCAGCCAAAAGAGAACACGGTAAGCAGTGGATAGATCTTGTAAAAAGAGAGGCAGGAAAAGGATAAATGCTGACACCAGATTATTTTTATGGAAAATCAGATAAATTAGTTGAGATGTATCAGGAGCTTGAAGATTGGATTATTAAAGATATTGCTATGCGTCTGATGAAATCCGGTGAATTGTCTGGTACTGCTGATCGTGAACTGTGGAAGCTTCAGCAAATGGGATTGCATAATACAGAAATTGTAAAAAGAATTTCACAAGTGACAGGGAAAAGCAGAGATGAAGTCCGGCGGTTGTTAAGGGACAGTGTTATGACTTCATTCTCTGATGATGCGGATGTTCTGGAAAAGCTTATAGATATTCAGACACCATTACAGAATAATGCCGCCATTATGGCTATGAATGCGGAAATGATGAAAACATTTGGAGAATTAAGCAACCTCACCAGAACGACAATGATGCAGACGCAGACAGATTTGCTTAATATGCTGAATGAGGTAGATTATCGTGTGGCATCGGGAATGCAGTCGTATAGTTCCGCGGTGTGTGAAGTACTCGACCGATACGCACAGAGCGGTGTTGTAATTGACTATCCGACAGGTGCCAGACGATCGTTAGAGGCGGCGGTTCGGTGTTGCATCGTTACTTCCATGAATCAGACATCAGCGCAGGTGACAAATCAATACATTGCGCAGGGTGGAATAGAATATGTGCTTGTATCAGCGCATATGGGAGCCAGACACGATAAGAAGCATCCGGAAGGATTGCAGTCACACGACCATTGGCAAGGGAAAGTGTATAAGATATCTGGCAGTGAGGAAGGAATACCGAATTTATTAGAGGCAACCGGATATACCATTGATCCGGCAACAGGACAAGGAAGAGTAGTTAATCCTCTGGGATTGCATGGTTATAACTGCCGGCATTCTCATAAGCCTTGGGATAAGTCTCTGCGAAATCCATATGTTGACGCAGATGGAAATCCCAAAATTGATGTGCATGAGAGCCAAGAATCATATGAAAAGCAACAGCAGCAGAGAGGAATGGAACGTGCTATACGGCAGACCAAGCGTGAATTATTAGCAAAGCAGGAAGAATTAAACGGAATTGCAGAGACAGATGTGAAAGAAATGCTACAACCACAATATGACCAGCTTGCGTATAAGCTTCGGATGCAGAATAAGAAATATCAGCAGTTCTGTGAAGCAAATGACTTGCAGACACAGGCGGATCGAATTAAGGTGGCAGGATTCAAGAAGAAACAGTCTGCGGTGGCAAATGGCAGGGCAACGGCTTATCAGAATAGTGTGCAGAATAAAGGATTGTCAGCAAATGATAATAATTGGGAGGTGCCAAAACATCCAGATCCGGTCTTAGAAGGGAAAATTGATTTATCAGATAATCTGGCAGTAGAAAATACATTGAGGAATTTCGAAAAAGAAACCATAAATGAAAAAATTGAGAATGCATGCGTAATTACTAAAACAGGGGAAATATACAGATGTTATGGTACAGCAAATAGTGTTTTTCCAGATGCAGATTTAAAAGACAAGCTAATAGGGGCAATTGTCTCACACAATCATCCGGCGGATTATACAGAATTTTCATTTAGTAAAGCAGATTTCGAATTATTTAATGACTATCAGCTTGAAGTATTGCGTGGAGCGGATGTAAAATATAAATATGAATTTAATAGAAGTCAAGTGGACATAGACGAACATAAGAGTATCTTTGATTTGACAGAGGAAGATACAGCTCATGAAGAATCTATAACACGAGCAGAACGCGCACACATAGGATATAGAAGGTGGTTAAATGAATAGAGAACAGGTACAGGCGGAATATTTGGATTTATTAAATAAGAAACTTGATGAAGAAGAGAAAATCATAGAGGATGCAAAAAAAAGAGGTATTTGGAAAGATGGTCTAGATACTAATAGAGAACTTTTTAAAGATTTGGATGTGGAGTTTTCAAGAAAAATAATGGAATTAAAAACTAAAAGTCAAGGAGAGGGAGCATAGTGCTTCCTCTTTATTGTCTTCGTTGGTCATCAATATAGAGTATAGTAGTGCCATACGGTTCAATATATAATGTCTTGTCAATTCTGCGAACATAGTTTTCGTTGCCATCATTGCGGATTTGAATTTGATAGGATACTGTTGCATTTTTACTGGTAAAAGATAAATCGCCTTTTTTAAAATCACCGTTTTGGTCAAAATATAGTCTATAAAGATAGAAATTACCATGATTACCATGAGAACTTAACCACAGATAAAATGGATATTTGCATTTTCTCATGGTCGAGGTATATGGGGTAAGCCTAAGATGGGAAACGGGAAGGTTGCTTCCTATAGCAGAATTAGTGTCAATATTATTTGGTAATATGGCACCTTTAAAATATTTATAAAAAGGTTTGATAAGAGCATTAGCGTTATGAAGATATTCGTATGCTTTATCAAGATTATAGGTATCTAGGCAGATGCATGTGAAATGTTCATAAATGAATTGGTGTTTTAAATCGAAAGGTTTCATATCATAAATAGCCACGTCTTGATAGGTTATATTTAAGTTATTCTCTTTTTTCAGTTCTTCACGTTTATAATATTGTTCCATTTTAGGATTAGGAGCATATGGTGTAACTGTATGGATGGAAGGTGTGGAATTTGACGTATCAGGTAATTTAAACAGATCAAGAATTTTTTGTATTATTGTCATTTATGATGCTGTCCTTTCTGTTGTGTAAAATGATATTTAAATTTTACCATACAGAAAGCAAATGTGCATTAATAAAATCCCCGCTTACATGACGTAGGCGGGGATCTTTAGTATTAGAAAGGTTTTAAATAAGGTATAGGATTGCTATTGTCATCTTCTAAAAGGATTTTAATATGTTCAGGTACGCTGAGTTCAAGCGTGTCAATATCAGGTTCTTGTTTCCAATTTTGCAAAAAATCTGTTTCCCTTTCACCGGATAATTCAACGAGAGTAGTTAAATGAGACTTCATGCTTTCAACAATTTTGTCAAAAGCACCATTTGGAATAGCAATTTTATTATCACCTTCACCAATCGAAATATAATTACTTGAATATTGTAGAGAACCGTCCTTATAAGTATCTACATTGACATCTTCTGCACGTTTGTAGATACTTTCAAGTAGCTTTATAACAGTATAAAAACCAAGAGTGCTCCGTTCGATTTCTTTATATTCAGTAGTTTTATGATAGTCAATACTATATTCACCAAAGCAGCCGTCAAGTAATGTAAAAACCTTTACGTCGAGAACTTTTGCAATTTTTTCAAGAGTTTCAATTTTGGGTTTGGATTTGCCAATTTCATATTGGCGTATTTGGACTTCGTTTATTCCAGATAATTCCCCCAATTTTTTTTGCGTAAGTCCTTTTTCTTTCCTAAATTTACGGATGTTTTCACCAACTAACATAAAATACACCTCCTTTACTATCTTTAGTATATCATAAAAATACAAAAACAGAAGAAAAACATTCTCTTTTATATTGACAGAACAAAAAGCTTCTGATAATATAAAAAACATCAGAACGAAAAACTTCTGAAAATTATAAGAGAGGAGACGGAGAGATATGGCAACATCTAAAAGCCAGTTATGTATTGATACATTTAAAGTTCAGCTTTTAATGGCTGAGAAATGTATGAACCCATATGATTTGTGTGGAAAAGCTGAAATGAATTATCAAGCTTATCAGCGATTGATGAAAACTGAGAATTGCAAGATTGCCACATTAGGAAAGATTGCAAAAGCATTAGATGTATCTGTGACAGATATTCTTAAAAATGCAAAAAAAGAGTAAACACCCACCGATCAAAGTTCGTGTTTACTCAAAACAAAGAAACCCATAAACGGAATCTCTTTGTTCATAATAGGAGATTCTAGCCTAAAAATCAAGGAGAATTTAAAATTATGAATCAGATTGAACAGACATTAGACAGCAGAGAAGTGGCAGAAATGGTAGGAAAGAAGCATTACAATTTAATACGTGATATCAAGGGGTATGTGGAAGAATTAGGAGAACTCAAAATTGAGGTTACCGATTTCTTTAGAGAAAATACATATAAAACAGAGCAAAATAAGACATTACCATGTTATGACATTACCAAGAAAGGCTGCGAGTTCATCGCTCACAAACTGACAGGTATTAAGGGAACAGAATTCACGGCACGCTACATCAACCGCTTTCATGATATGGAAGATGTTATTCATAATGGAATAGAACGGAAAGAAGTTAAAACAACCAGAAAGCATACAGAGAGTTTATCAGCGGTAAATAATGCAGTAAAAATCCTAACACCAATGCTTGCAGCGGCTGGGTGTGATAGTAAGATACAGCTTCTCACAGCAAAATCACTTTATGAAAAAGCAGATGTGACACTTCCGATTATGATTGAAGCGGATCAGCAGTATTTTGATACAGTACATATTGCCCGACAGGTTGGAATTTATTATCAGAGTTCTGGCAAACCAGCAGATAAGGCAGTAAATGAAATCATTCGTCGCCTTGACATTCCGCAAAGTATGTATACGGAAACTTGGGAGAGCAAGGGGAAATGGCAGGGAACTGTTAGAAAATATGCACCAGAGGTTATTACTATGGTTCGTTCATGGTATGCAGAGAATGGATATCCGAGAGACATTGAGTATGTGCAGAGTGATGGTCAGAAGAAAACATATCATGTGATCTGGCGAGAAAGCGAGGTAGCTTGAGATGGATAAAACAGCATTAAAGGAACGTAAAGAAATTGTAGATTTAACACCAATTGTCGACGAGATAATAGATTGCTTAATTGAATGTGGCGCAGATACATATAACGAATATAAGTACATGGTAATGATGCATTGTGCATTTTACGGACAAGTACACCTTTTGAAATTATGGGAAAAGGTATTTACAAGAGCGGATCAGCGCAGACCGTTACTATTGGAAGTACACTAGGGAAAAAGGTAATCAGAGAGCTTAGAAATAGGCGCTCTATTCTTTACTTGAAAATGGCACAAACTATATTCAAACATGAGTTATTATAATATTGTCATAAGAAGTGACCTTTCACAGTGAAAATCAAACAGGCTGACTGCCTGCCGTGATAGTCGGAAATCCCCCAGACATTAATAAATTTCTCCGAAAAATACACCTTGAAATATAGGTGTATTTTTCATGTCTAAAAAATGGCACAAATCTTTTATGTTCCAATGATAAAATAGAATTATAAAAGAAAAGCACCGGACGGAACGCAGGAATCCGCCCGCTACCCTACAAAAATTATAGGATGTTATTATGGCACGTCCTATTTGGGCGTGCTTTTTATATATCGGCATTTAATTCAGTGGAAGAATTGGCAGATGTTCTGCAAGTCGGGGGTTCGAATCCTTCAGTGCCGATTGCCAGCTATGGATTAAATAGCAACTCATTCGTGCCGGGCTGACCGGATTAACAACTTTTAAGAAAGAGAGGAACTTATAAATGAATATTATCGACAAACTGAAAACTCTCGGTGTTGAGATTACACCAGAAATTGAAAAGGCGTTTTCTGGGGAATTTGTATCGGATCTTGAGGTTCAGAAAAAAAATGATAAGATTGCTACCTTGGAAGCAGAGAAGAAAGAACTCGAAACGAAGCAGGAAACTCTTGAAAAGGAATTACAGACCATGAGAGATGCTGCACCGGATGCAGATGCGTTAAATCAGAAGATTACAGAACTGACGACCACACTGGAAGCAGAACGCAAAGAGCGAGCAGAGAAAGACGAGCGAGCAAGACTGGATGGACTTGTTACAGAATTTTTCACAGATAAGCATTTTGTGAACACAATCACAGCTGATGCTATCAAAGCACAGCTTGTTGAAAAACTGAATTCGGACGAAGCACGCGGAAAGAGTATTTCAGATCTCTTCGATGCTATTGTCAAGGATGATAAAGGCAATTACAAGCCGGACATTCTCATTGATGACAAGACATTTAAGGCGCAGCAGAACCGTAGCCAGATTGTCGGGAATCCAATTAATCAGCCGGATGGGGCAAAACTTTCTATGGCTGAACTTATGAAACTGAAAAACCAGAACCCGGATATGGACATTACACCATATCTGAACAGAAAGAAGGAGAAATAATCTATGGCATTATTTGATTTAGTAAATTTCAATGGCGAAGTATTTGATGCAGCAGTGCGTGAGACACCAAATCTTCGTTTGAATGAGTTGCTTCACAGCGGTGCGATCGTGGAGCGTGGCGAGTATGCATCTATGCTGCCGGATCAGAAAGGCGGCAACTTTATCACAACTCTGATTAAGGCGCGCTTATCGGGCAAGACCGTAAACTATGACGGTAAAACAAACATTACAGCAGAGAGCCGTGGAAACTATTCAATGGGGCGTATCGTTATCGGTAGAGCACAAGGATGGACGGAAAAAGATTTTGTATCTGATATCTCAGGTGATGACTATTCCGCAGCAGCCGGAGAAGTAGCAGAATTCTGGGATGATGTAGATCAGGATACGCTTCTTAGCATTCTTAAAGGGGTGTTCTCCATGAACTCTGGAGAAGGTAAGAAGTTTGTAGAAACACATACTTATGATGTATCTGCAAAAGAAGATGGAACTTTTGGCGCAACTACCCTTAACACAGGTATGCAGATTGCGCTTGGTGATAGGAAAGCAAACTTTGCACTTGTGATCATGCATTCTCGTACCGCAACTATTCTGGAGAACCTCAAACTCTTAGAATATCTGAAATATACAGATGAGAATGGAATTGAGAGAAACTTACCATTGGCAACTTTAAATGGTCGAATCGTTCTTATTGACGATACTATGCCTACAAAAGAGGTCGAAGCGGTATATGTGAAATCCACAGATAAAACTGTGCAGGAAGGAAAAACCTATTACACATTGTCTGGAAAAGTTTACAGTGCTGTTGCTTCTCCAGAAGGTGATCCATCAACTTCTAACTATTATGAGAAAACCGCAGAAGCATATACAGAATATACCACATATGTTCTTGGAAACGGTTCTATTGAGTTTACAGATTGTGGAGTAAAGGTTCCGTCAGAAATGGAGCGTAAAGCCAGTGTAAATGGTGGAGAGACTACTCTGTATACAAGACAGAGAAAAGTATTTTCTCCATATGGTATTTCTTGGAAAACTCCAAGCATTGTATCTCCGACAGCAGAACAGCTTGAGGCAGGCACAAACTGGGAGATTGCGCAGAACAACGATTCGGATAAGACAGAGTATTACCCAATCAAGGCGATCAACATCATGCGAATTATTACCAGAGGTTAATTGGGAGGGATTTCTGATGGGATATACCACATTTGAGTTTTACAGAGATTCATATTATGGGGATTCTATCGAGGAATCCCTTTTCCCTAAGTGGGAAGACAGAGCAACCACGAAGTTAGATCAGCTGACCTATGGGAACATTACAGAGGAATCTTTGCAGGAATATGACGAGCAAATTCAGAAAGCCACCTGTGCACTTGCGGACTTGCTATATCAGATTGATTTTAAGACCAGCCATGCTGCTGATGAAAAAGGCGGCAACATCAAGTCTATGTCCTCAGGTGGACGGTCGATCAGTTTTGGAAGTAATGAAACACTTATTGATAAGGTGCTTGGGGATAAAGTAGCGCAGAACCGGCTGTGTTATGACACGGTGTGCGAATATCTGTGCGGCACAGGATTGTTATATGCAGGGTATTAGGAGGAAATATGCCAGAAGAAAAGATATCTATTGATTATGAAAGTAAGTACATAGAAATGCAGGAAAAATACTGCCAGTTGCAGGAAGAATATAAGAAATTCAAAGAAGATATTGAAAGAAATTATATTTCTGCACAACAGACACCTATTGATTTTGCATCGAAATTGATTGAAATTACAAGATGGAATCAGGGAAGAGATGTAATTGAGGAAATCGCTGAACATCTTCTTGTGAATGTAAAACATGCGAGGAAAAATTAATGGGATTCTTCGATAACAAGAAAGTCACACTCTTCAACTATTGGATAGATCAGGACACCGAGGAAGAGAAGTATTACCGGACACTGCTTGATGGTGTAGACCTTGTGGAAACCAAGGGAGCAAATGTTTCCAAAAGCGGAATGGACAGTGCAGACGCAGTAAAGCTTTATGTTGATTTTCACAATATCGAAAAGCCGTATCTTCCACCAAAAGAATGGAAAGCACTGCCGGATAAATGCAAGCAGAATCATTTGACGTTTAATCCGGTAGAAGATTTCTTTGCCAAGGGAGATTTTACAGAAGTAGGGCTTCCAGAAGATCATGCTTTTGAGTGGATGAGTAATAGCTACGATGATGTTTATAAAGTTACGACGGTTGATAAATACGAGGACATTTTACCACATTTTGAAGTTGGAGGTGCATAACTTGGCAGATGCAGAAAAATTGACAATAAAGGATGCAGAGAGTGCGCAGAAAGCCATACTTGCATTGATTCTTAAGTATCCGGATTTCCCAAAAAGCTTTAAGGCAGATAACACTACCGTAAAGTGGAACAACATTAATGATGGAATGTCAATCGGAATTTTTCCATTGCAGGGTGCTGTTTATCTGAAAAAGTATATCAGTGGCAGTTATACCGCACAGATGCCATTCCAGATAGTCTACCGAAGTTCCCCGACAAATAATAAAACATCAATTGATGCACAGACAGTAGTTGAATCGCTTGGAGCATGGTTAGAAGAAAGCGGAATTGAATTTAAAGATTCCAACATGACTTTAGAAAACATTAGCCGCACATCGCCGGTGTTCTCGTCAGGACAGAACGAAGGAAAAACAGACTATGCGGTGAATATGCAATTGAAATATTTTTATAAAAAATAAACAGGAGGAAACGGTTGATGAAATTAAATTTACAGTTTTTCGCACTCAGCAGAACCAACATGGTCTCACTGTTGGACATTGGATCACTTATGGGAGGTAAAACACCTAAAATCGTAGAGATGGGCGATGGATTCAACGAGATCACAGAGGACTGGGGACCGAACACAGAACAGAAACAGTACGTAAACATGGACAGCTCAAGCAACTCTGTAAAAGGATATGCATTCAGTACATCCCCGGAAAGAGATCACTTATCTGATGAAATGCAGACAGCGATCAATGATATGTTCAAGAAATTCCCGACAGGGGATGGATGCCAGACATATTATTACAGATATTACAAAACGGATATTACCGGAACAACCGGCGATTGTATCAGAGTTCCGGTGACAGTGTGTCCGTCTAGTACTGGCGGTTCTGGTGGAGATACTCTCACATCATCCATCCAGATCAATGGTAATGGTGATGTAGAACTTGGAACTATCACGATCAGCCCGGAAGGATTCACATGGGCACCAAAAGAAACAGTATAGGTGTTAATGAAATATTAGCATATGTGGGATGCCTACCTTTCCTTGGTGTCCCACATTAGGAAAGGATGTTAATTATGAGTGAAGTGATTAAACTTAATACGGGAATAAAAAAATATGAAATCGTTAATGAGGACAATGAAAGGGTGGCGGAGCTGACAATCGATACGAACGACACTCATTTAATGAATCGTTTTATTGAACTGTATGAAAACGGAAATAAAATCAAACAAGCCTGTGAAAAGCGGCTTGAGGATTTAGGCATTGGCGATGAAGATAAGATCACTCTGGAAGAGGCAAAAAAGATTCTTGATGTAAATGAATATGCAGTAACCCAGATGATTGAGGAAACTGAAAAATTATTCGGCAAAGGACTGTTTCATGAGGTATTCAAAGAAAACTACAAGCTGAATCCAAATTTCGTACCAGATGTATCACTAATCCAGAATTTCTATGAACAGATTATGCCAATTGTGGAAACAATTTTTAAGAAGCAGCAGAAGTATTCACCAGCTAAAAAAGGCAATCACTGATGAGTAATGTTTTATATGAGCCGCTCCCGTTTGTGTGGGAGAAAAACGGAATTGAATATGTGGTTAATACATCTTTCCGGATAGGCGTTCAGCTTTCTTTGTTATTCGAGGATGATGAGGTGACGGAGAGAGAAAGACAGTACTATATGATCGTCCTTCTTTTCGGAAATGATGATGGAAGTATCAGGGAGTTTCCACAGAATCCGGATGACTTTTCGGAATGTCTGGAATGGTTTATGAGCGGATGGCATCATGATAACCCAAGCCCACAGAAAGAACATAATGAAAAAGTCATGGACTATTTTGTAGATCAGGGAAGAATCTACGCTGATTTCCGTCATGTTTACGGAGTCAATTTAAACGAAGCAGATATGCATTGGTGGGAATTTCAGTGGATGCTATGGAATATGCCAGATGGACAATCCTCTTTCATGAACGTTATCCGGATAAGGACACAGAAGCCACGGAGGAAAGCAAGTAAAGAGGAATTGGATGCGATCAGCAGAGGAAAATCAATTTATGGACTTGGAAAGAGTAGAACCCAGGAATACACGAAAGAACAGGAAAAAGCAATTGATGATTATGATCGCATGATGGCAGAAATAAAGGCAAAAAAAATGGATGAAGCAAAAATCATCGAAGAATTTAGGAAGAGGTGAGAACGATCGCACAGTATGACGGATCCATAAGAATTAATACAAAACTTAATACAGATGGATTCAACAGCGGAATAAAATCCATGATGGGAAGTCTCGGTGGAATCACGAAGCTGTTAGGAATCGCCCTTTCTACAGCTTCGCTCATCAAATTCGGAAAAGAAGCGATTGGACTGGCATCTGATCTGGCAGAGGTAGATAATGTTGTAAATAAAGCATTTGGCAATATGCGCAGTGAAATGGATGCATTGGCAGATTCAGCTATTAAAAACCTTGGTATGAGCCGGCTGATGGCATACCAGACAGGCTCTACATTCATGAGCATGGGAAAATCCATGATCGCAAATTCCGAAGACGCTAAAAACATGGCACTTTCATTGACAAAGCTTACTGCAAATATGGCATCTTTTTTCAATGTATCGCAGGATCTGGCGAGCATTGCATTGAAATCCATTTACACCGGGGAGACAGAAACACTTAAGCAGTATGGTGTTGTTATGACTGAGGTTAACCTTAAACAGTTTGCACAGGAGCAGGGAATCAGAAAATCCTATGCTGCCATGACACAGTCTGAAAAGGTAATGCTTCGTTATCAGTATGTCATGAACCAGTTATCTTATATTGGCGATGATTTTATTGATACGCAGGATTCATGGGCAAACCAGACGAGGATTTTATCTGAGCAGTGGAAAGAATTACTGACTATTCTCGGAAGTGGACTGATCACAGTGTTGACGCCTGTTGTAAAAGGATTGAACATGATCGTATCTGCCCTTATTAATGTTGGGAATACGATCAGTAATATTCTGTCTAGTGTTTTCGGTATCCAGATGCAGCAGATGAGTGCAACAGCGGCGGCTGCAGAGAATGTTGCCGGAGGATATGCAGATGCGGCGGATTCAATGGGGGATTATGCGGATGCAACAAAAAAAGCAGCAAAGGCGGCAAAGGGAGCACTTGCACCATTTGATGATTTGAATGTTTTACAGAAAGATACATCAAGTGGAAGCGGCTCAGGTTCTGGTGGCAGTTCCGGGATGCAAATTCAGCCAGTAGACCCATCTGCACAAACAAGTGCCATTGATCAGATTCAGAATAAATATAAGAAATTTTTCGATTATATCAATAAGCTGAAAGATAATTTTGTAAAAGGGTTTCAGTCATCATGGAATAAATTAGATGTTTCCTCACAATTTGAGAATATCAGGAAAAGTGCGGAAAGCATAAAAAATACATTGACCGATATTTTTACCGATCGATTCGTGCTTGCATCAGTCGATAATTTTGTGCAGACCGTGGCAACTTCTCTTGGAAGCATGGCGGCATCTGTGACCAGCATTGGAGCCACAATCGCAGAAAACTTTGTTGGTGGAATGGCGATTTTCCTTGAAAATAATTCCTGGGATATCAAAGGGTATATTCAAAAAATGTTTGATGTATCCGCAGATATAGTAGAGCTTGCTGCAGAGGGATTAGAAGCATTTGCAAACGTGTTTTCAGTATTCGGAGATGAAAATGGACAGCAGATCACTGCAAATCTGATTCAGATTTTTGCGGATGCATTCATGATGGTTACAGAGAATGCGGCAAAATTTGCAAGAGATATTATCGATTGCATTGTGACACCGTTTGTTGAAAATCAGGATGCTCTTAAAACTGCGTTAGATGGATTCCTATATGTAATTGCTGATTTGACATCAACTATATCAGATGGGGTACAGCATGTGACCGAAAAAATCACCGAATTGTACGATGAACACATTCATCCATTTATCGAAAATGTAAAAAATGGAATGTCAGAACTGATAGAAAAATTCTTAGAATTCTGGAACACTTACATTCAGCCTATTTTAGAAAATTTGGCTTTAATGTTCGAAGATACCTATGAAAATCATTTGAAACCTGTGTTCGATAATATTATTGAAATAATAGGCATTGTGATAGACATACTCAACGATTTATGGACCAATATTTTACAGCCGATTATTGCATGGATTATAGAAAATATATTGCCTATAATTTTGCCGATTATAGAAAATCTGAATCAGAATATAAAAGATAGTGTTGATTTTATTTTAGATTTAATAAATTTTTTGTTATCTGGTATAAAACTCGTCTTTTCGGCTCTGCAAATATTATTTACGAAAGACACAGACAAAGTGTTGCGCCAGACCGAAAAATCTGTAAAAAATTTTGTGAACAGCATTATTCAGATGTTCGAAAATATGGTGAACCGGGTTATTAATGGTATCAATTCACTGATTTCTGGCTTTAATAGCATTGGATTTGATTTACCTGACTTTTTAGGTGGAGGTTCTTGGCATCCAAGCATTCCGACGATTCCGACTGTAAGCCTGCCGCGTCTTGCCAACGGTGGTATCACAACCGGAAGGACACTCGCGGAAATCGGAGAAGCTGGAAGAGAAGCCGTGCTGCCACTTGAAAATAATACCGGCTGGATGGACGACCTTGCATCGAAGCTTGCAAGTAAAATGCCAGACTACAGCGGTGCAAAGACAGTAGTACTGGCGGTGGATGGTAAAGAGTTCGCAAGAATCAATTTACCGTATTTGCAGGATGAAGAAATAAGACTTGGAATAGCGGAGGGATAAAATGGAATATAAGTACACGCAAGGACTTATCATTGATGGAATTACATATAATATCCCTCTGGTGTCTATCCAGAGGACAATGGACTTTCTGGAAAAGTATGCAGAGAGGACAGAGGACGGCGATATTAAAATCGAGAGCATCGGACTTTATAAGAATTATACGATCTCAATCGGAACAATCGATGATGCAGAAATGTATGACAAGCTGATAGATCATATCACGGATTGCGAGAACCGATTCCATCATGTATCACTACCGGATGCTAGTAAGCAATTTGATTTTTATGGGTATTTTTCCTCTATTAAAGACGAAGTGGAAAAGGTACTGGACAACGGAGCGCAGTATAAAGGCTTGTCTTGGAAAATGACGAGCAAGAAACCATCAAGGACACCGTAAGGGGGCATTTATGAGAACATATTGCAGGGCAGAAATGAAATTTATAGATGTTACCGCACTTGCGGACGCAACGGTCACGACAAATGATAACCAGGGCATAGGTTCCGTTGGACTATTTGCAGAACAGACGAAGCAGTCCGATTATGGAACTTTCGAACTGAACCAATTTATACTTGATGGAAGTAAAAGTGTGCTGCCGGACAATCCGCAGGATATTGCTTTTTGGAATAAGAATTTATCAAAAGATGACTGTACTTTTGAGACCAACCCGAAGATTACGATCTCTTTTACAGAGCAGCACACATCCGCGGCAATCACACTTTATTTTGAGGATGAACCTCCGGCAGAGCTGAAGCTTACATGGTACACGACCGCAGGCACAAAACTGATCACGGAGACGTTTTATCCTGACAATGTTATATATGTTTGTAACAAGCAGATGCAAAATTATGGAAAAATCGAGATTGAATTTGTAAGAACCAGATTTCCGAAGCGTTATATAAAGTTACAGTACATTTTATATGGAAAATATATCGTGTGGGATAAAGACATGATCCAGTCCGCCAAGGTACAAGAAGACATCGATGTGACCTCCGCAACGTTATCTGTCAACGAGGCTGATATTGCAATCGTAGATTTAAATAATGATTTTGATGCAGAAAACGAAAATGGAGCATGGAAGAGTGTGCAGAAAACGCAGGAAGTCACCTTATCAGAGCATAAAGATGGAAACATGATCCCTATGGGTGCGTTTTTTATTGACGCCTTTTCTTTTACAAAGAATATCTCAAAGTTTAAGCTGATAGATACAATCGGTTTGCTGGATAAATACATATTTTATGACGGACAGGTATATAACAATGTCCGTGCAGAAGCACTGCTGATTGCGATATTTACCACTGCCGGTATCAAAAAATATACGATTGATGAAGAAGTCGGCAACATACTTTTAAGTGGCTATTTAGCCATCCAGACGTGCCGTAAGGCATTACAACAGGTATGCTTTGCGTGTGGTGCGGTTGCGGATGACAGCCGGAGCGATACCATCAAGGTTTATAAGCCAGACAGATATGTAAAATCCACTGTCGGGACGGATCGCAAATTTAATGGAAATACGAAAGTATCTCTTGAAAAATATATCTCTGGTGTGAATATTGAGATGAAAAATTATGCATTGGAAGAAAAAACCTCAGACATTTATAAGAAAACATTGCCGGCCGGAGATACAAAGATCACTTTTTCGAACCCATATCTGCCATCGTCCATCACGGCAAGTGCCGGTACGCTGAAAGAAGTAAAAACAAATTATCTCATCATTAATATGCCGGCTGCCGGACAGTGCCAGATTACAGGTATTAAATATGCAAACACGACTTTTTCTTATGAGAAACGTGTGGATAAAATTGAAGCCGGGGAAACAGAAAATATAAAGAAATACAGTGGATGTACCATTTATAATGCTGATATATTACCTGATATCGCCGCTTATCTTTTGGATTATCATGCCTTGAGAAAAAAAGTGGGAATGAAGTACCTGGTTAACTTAGAGCAGGTAGGAAATTGGGCGAATATAAATTCCATCGGTGGCAAGACATCTACAACATTGATTGAAAGCCAGACGCTTGATTTGACTGGTGGATTTATCGCAACGGCAACGTGCAGAGGATATTCAGTAGTTGTTACGGAAAATTACTTTGCTGGAGTTGAATTATATACGGGAGGAGATGTGCTGATCTGATGAATTACAATCCAAT
>OOAM01000135.1_pt1 | contig 80957 bp, 77 predicted proteins | sample 1671131 | NCBI WGS metagenome assembly OOAM01 (sample SAMN06348125, study PRJEB24527) | human gut metagenome | biome: human gut; feature: ankylosing spondylitis patient; material: feces | host: Homo sapiens | place: China | collected 2015-10 | reverse complement strand
CTGACGAAAAATTTGACGACGCATCTGTCGCACAATCTTTGTGCGGTATTGCCTTTGAAAAAAATTAGAGAGAAAGGAATTCAACCAACTATGAAAAAACTGTGGAAAACCATGACCGCCCTCGGCTGCGCTGCTGCCGTCTCGGCGCAGATTCTGCCGCTGACAGCGTTTGCCATCGAACCGACACAGGTACATGTGCTGGCGCTGGGCGACGAGGGACTCGCCTCGGCAGCCGACACCTCCGCTGCCTCCTACGTGGCAGACTATCTGGGTGCTACCCTGTCGGACTACACCCAGACCGGCAAAAAGGCGTCCGACCTGCTGACAGAGGTGGAGAGCGACGCTGCGCTTCAGGCAGATCTGGTGCAGGCAGATGTGATTCTGCTCTCTGTGGGCGTGAATGACCTCGCTGCCCCCATTCTCTACGAGAACGCCGACCTGCTGGATGCCTCCCAGTACACCAGTCTGGATGACATGGTCAACGCCCTGTCCACCTCTTCCGCCCTCCTGCTGAACGACCGGCTGGCTGCTTCCATGCCCGCTATCGTGGAGAGCGCCAACCAGAGCATCGAGGCGCTGGTGCAGGCGATCTACCAGAAGAACACCAGTGCGGATATCATCATCCAGACGGTTTCCAATCCGCTGGCAGTGGAGTTCAACAAGATCAATGCGTCAGAAAACCGCCGCTGGGCGTTCCACCAGCTGTATGAGTACATGGAGGTCTACCTGAACGGCGGCAAGACCACCAACAATGCCGTCATTGCCGAGGGTGTGAACCAGAAGATCAAGTCCCTGCCCCACGTCAGTGTGTCGGATTTCCACGATGCCTTTGTGGGTGCTGACGGCGAGGAGGCGCTGGGCTTCTACCTGACCAATATCGCCAGTCTGGACATGCGTTTCACCGAGATCGGAAAACTGGTGGCAGCAGCTTCGGCACTGGACGCTGCCGGACTCACCGTGGGCAATGGCAGCGTTCTTGCGGATGCCTACGCAGCCACCGGCGAAAATGCCACCCTCCCCGCCCTGCGTGCCTCGCTGGACAGCGTCATCCAGACCGCAGCCGGCAATGCCCAGACCGTGTACGCACTGGGCGATGTGAATGCGGATGCTGCCGTGACACTGGATGATGCGTTCCTCACCCTCCAGCAGTACGCCTATTCCGCAGCCGGCGGAAAGCACATCCTCCAGCCGGCACAGCGCCGTGCAGCCGATGCCGATAACGACGGCAAGCTCTCCATGGACGATGCGTTCCTGTGGCTTCAGTACTACTCCATGTGCGCAGCCGGACAGGACGTAGATCTGGAAGCATTCCTCGTGAAGAACGGAAGAAACTGAGCGCAGTAAGACGAACTCCCGCAGGGATAAGGCTGCGCTGTGTGTCTTTAGCCTCCCCTGAAAGGGGAGGGGGACCGCCGATAGGCGGTGGAGAGGTTCTTTCGTGAAATCTTTTGATAATGTTTTCATGTCAATCAGAGTCTTCAGCTATTTTCCCTCCTCCCCTCAATTCTACCATCCAAGAAAACGGGCAGAGCCTGCACTTTTGCAGCTCTCTGCCCGTTTTTGATGAAAAAAACCCAGTGTGAAGCCTTTGTGGAAGCCATTTTATCTTCTTTTCTATCTCTTATCATAAGATTATCACATAAAACCGTATAATTAGAATCACAGAAACAAAGAGAACAGCAACCAGTCACCGGAGCCATTCCGGTACGGCAAATGCCGTTCCTGATGATAGAAAGGAAGCGTCATTATGTTTGAGGACGAAAAGAAATTCGAGAATACACAGGGAACTGAAACGCCGGCAGCCGGCACCACACCGACACCGGAAACCGCCAATCCCGCCGCTGGCCAGTCCGCCGGCGCATGCGATCCATACGCCTACCAGAACGGCTACTATCGGAACACCGCACCCCATCAGGATGAACCGGTAAACAGCGGCGCATATAGCCAGCCGCAGACCGCCTCTTCCGGCAGCGGTTCGCAGGTTCCGCCCACCAGCCAGAGCGGCTACAGCTACGTCAACTACTATTCCGACCCCAACAGCGGAAATCATCAGAAGCCCAAGAAAAAGCACACCGGTCTGAAAGCCGTTGCCTGTGTTCTGGCAATGGTTCTGGTGTCCGGCGCATCCATCGGCATCTATGAGGGCGTTCGTTCCTCGATGGAGACCAGTAGCGCTGTTGTCAGCGACAGCAGCGAGGACACCGCCGAAAAGAGCGACAGTTCCGCTTCCGATGACAGCAGCACCGGTTCCGTCCAGAGCAGCAATGCGGAGAGCTGGATCCAGCTTGCCTCCAAGGAGGGCTCTATGTCCATTGCGGACATTGTCAAGAAAGTCACCCCGTCGGTTGTGGGCGTGCAGTCCACATTCACCAGCACCGCCAATAACAGCGCCTATAACTACTACGGCGGCTTCTTCGGATTCGGCGGAAACAGCGGACAGAACGGCACCCAGCAGGCAGTCGGTGTCGGCACCGGTATCATCATGTCGGAGGATGGCTACATTGTCACCAATGCCCACGTCATCTACGACGATGAGAACGGCTACGGCGAGGCAACTGCCGTACAGATTCAGATGTCCGACGAAAAGACAACTTATGATGCAAAGATCGTCGCCTATGATAAAGAAGCAGATATCGCCGTGCTGAAAATTGATGCAAAAGGTCTGACTGCCGCAGAATTTGGCGACAGCGATAAGTGCGAGGTCGGCGAAGCCGTGGTTGCCATTGGTAACCCGCTGGGTCTGGAATTCCAGAACACCGTTACCTGCGGTATCATCTCCGCACTGAACCGGAAGGTCACCATCAACGATAACGCTATGACACTGATCCAGACGGATGCCGCTATCAATAACGGCAACTCCGGCGGCCCGCTGATCAACAGCTCCGGTCAGGTCATCGGCATCAACTCCGCAAAAATGTCCTCCACCTACTCCTCCAGTGGTGCAAGCGTCGAGGGTCTGGGCTTTGCCATCCCCATGACAGAGGCAAAGCAGATCGTGGATGATCTCATCAACTATGGCTATGTCACCGGCCGTCCGCAGCTGGGCATCACCTGTCAGGATGTCTCTCAGGCAGTGTCCGAGGCGTATAACATCCCCGTCGGCGCTTATATCATCAGCGTCACCGAGGGCGGTGCAGCCGAAAAGGCTGGCCTTCAGGCTGCCGATGTCATCACAGGCATTCAGGATCAGGACATCTCCACCACGGAAGAACTCAACAACATCAAGAATGAATATAACGCCGGCGATACCGTCACCCTGAAGGTTGTCCGCAACGGACAGGAAATGAAGGTTGACGTGGTGCTGGAAGAAGTCAAGGGCACACAGAACCAGACCAAGCAGAAGAGCAGCAACAGCAATAGCGAAAACAGCAATGGCGAAAACAGCAATAGCGAAAATAGCAATGGCTAAAGGCAGGCTCGTGTCCGTCAGAGCGGCATCGCTCTGAATCCAATTTCGACAGTTTCATTTTTCATACATTCTCCTTATTATTTTTGCAAAAAGGCCGTCCGGCGAAAACCGGGCGACCTTTTTGTTTTGAAGACAGGTTCTGAGATATGCTGTTTTGGCGGGAACAGACTCTTACGGATAAAATTCGTCCTCGTAGGCTTCCAGATGGGTGCGGATGCCGTTTTTCCCGCCGGTGATCTGCACGCCGGTGACAATGGCGTTGCTGATGTCGTTTTCATAGCTGATCCTGTCCCCCAAACTGGCGGACAGAATGCCGTTGGCGTTGACAAAAAAGTACTGCCGTCCCCGTGCTGCAAACTTCCGCCGAAACGTCAGCGCCTGCTGGGGGTCGTAGAGATACTGCCGGTCGAGGGGGAGATAGCGGGAGCGGACAATGCCCAGACTCTGCGCCTTGGAATCGGTCTCATGGAAATTGTCGTAGCTGCCGTCGGTGTCTGCCATGTAGAAGTCCCGAATCATGCGGGAGTGATCCAGCCCGATGCCCACGCCCACCACCGTGCTCTCTGAAAAGTGGAAGGAGGTATACTGCGTGGGCAGATTCATGCGCACCTCGTTGGCGCCCCGAATAAAGGGATACCGCTGGTGCAGCTTGTAGGTGAGGTTGGCGATGCCGTCCCACATGCTGCACCCCTCTTTGACAAAGAGGTAGTTGCTGGTGTCGGTGCTGCGCTCCCACGTGATCTGGCTGGGCAGTGTGTGGAACTCCGTCATCAGCCGGTCGAGGGACATGCCGGTGTACAGCTTGGGTGCCAGCTGGTTTTGCAGCAGCATGGCAGTCATACCCCTGGAAACCACGTGGAAGCGGACAGCGCCGTTTTCACGGGTCATGCGCAGCTGTTCCACCGTACCGCAGTGCACCTCCTGCCCGTTCAGCTCCATCCGGACACGGAACACGTCTTTCAGCGTGTCCAGCGAGATGGAGGCATATCCCACGACAGAGAGCTGGGTGTAGGGGGTGTAGATCTCCTGTTTCAGAGAAAAGGAGGCGATGCGGTTCTGATATACGTGGATGACATTGGGGGTGTCCAGCTTCAGGGCAAAATCACTCATTCCGCCGTCACCTCCGAAGCTGCCGCTGCCGTATCCGGCACGTAAATTCCGTTGGCGGTGTACAGCACCAGCTGACAGGGCAGGATGCCGGTTTCCGCTGTCTCCGAAACGGTGTACTCCAGGAGGCACGCTGCTGCAAACCGCATGCCCCGCAGCTCAAAGATATATCGTGTGTTGTCCCGGATGGAACGGTCCAGCGTCTGAATGATGGATGCCGGATTGTCTGTGAAACAGAAGTGCCCCTCCAGCGTAATGCGCTTGCTGCGGTTGGCGGAGCTTGTGACATAGGAAACATTGATGAGTCCGTTCTGTTCCGAGAGCACCCGCTCGCCGTGGAGCCTCCAGCTGCTGGCATAGAGCGTCAGCGTGTCCAGCCGAACGGGAAAGGCACGCTGTTTTACCGTGGTATACGTGGTACTCATTGGGCAGATATCTCCTCTCGTGTGGTCTTGAGAACGCCGGACAGGGAGAACGTGCCGTGGAGCACCATGCGCTGAAGCTGGCGGATCTCCGCCGGTGTCCCGCTTCGGATCTCCTGCATTTCCGCACCGGCGGTGAGCATGCCTTCCAGCACCTCGCTGTGGAATGCGGTGTAGACGGCAGCCATGTCTGTCTCCGCCGGCATGCAAAGGCTCACCCGAAACCGCATGGAGAAGCCCCGGCAGAGGTGCGTGTCCGTCAAAAAGGACGGCTGCATCTCCATAGACTCCACCCCCAGCACCAGAAACTGCGTTTTCCGCTGGTCAAAAGGGCTGGGGTCGTAGGAGAAATAGACCGGCAGGGCGGTGTGTGCCATCAGTGCAGCCCGAAGCTGCGTGAGAATCTCTTCCATGGTGTTCCCTCCTCATACGGTGAAAAATTGAAAAGTGTCGTCCAGCAGCAGGTCACGGCACATGGTACGGCAGCCTGCGGCAAAGGTCTGGGCGAACGCCAGCTTTTGGGCAGCATCGGTGTTCTGGGCAATGGTGCCGGCAAAGGTGCACGCTGTGCGGTCCCGTGGAGCGGTCAGCTCTGTGTAGTGCACCAGCGCCACCGCTGCTGCCAGATAATTCAGACGGGCATCGCTCTCGTCGGCATCTTCCCGAAGCGCCTGTCGTACCTCTGTCACCGCCAGTTCCAGCAGGGACTGATACTCGCCGGTGTCCACGTCCGAACCGGCGAACAGCCCGAATAACAGGGCGATCTGCGACTCATTCACCGGACACCCCTCCTGCCTTTACCTGAAATGCGGCGTTTTCTGCGGCGAAACGCTGTCCGTCCGGCAGCTGCCCACGGCACTGTTTTGCCTGCTTGGTGCGCAGCGTCTCCCGAAATTCCAGCAGCTCCGGCAGTGTCATGTGTGCCGCAGCTGCCGAAACGGCATCCTGTTCCGCTGCGCCCTCCGTGAGGAAGCGCAGCCGTACAATGTCCTCCCGCACCATGGATTCCGCCTGTGCCAGCAGGGCATCCTTGGCACGCAGCTGCTTTTCCAGCGCCTGACATCTGCCCTTTGTCCCGTCCGTGCCGAACTGCTTGGTCACGCCGGCCTCCCGCTGTGCCGGAACTGCCACAAAGCTCCACTCGTATGCGTCCGTGATGTTGGACAGCACGTGGTGGCACAGTATACCGCCGTAGGTCAGCCCCGCCTGATGGACACAGGGGCTTTTCCGGCAGTCCGCACCGCAGACGGAGCAGGTGCAGGAGGCAGCCGTGCAGGAGATGCTGACCTCTTTCTTGATGCCGCCGTCGATCTCCCGAATGAGATCCCGATTGGCGTCGGTGCGCACCATGTAGGCGTTGCCCTTCAGATAGGTGTACGGTTCTCCGGCAGCCGTGCGCCGTTCCGGCTCCTGCACCAGTTCCGTGGCAAAGATGCGGGCGGTCTGGTTCTCACCCTTGGGATTGTGGTCGAAAATACCGGTTCGCCCCACAAAGAGTGTTTTCAGTTCCTCCAGCGCCTCCAGAGAAAAGCGCTCGCCGTCCCGGTCGATCTCGTTGTCGCAAAGGTGCACGTCAAACAGAAAGACCTCGTCCTCCTGATGGACACGGCGGGTGAACTGGTTGAGCTGCGCCAGCAGCTGCGTTGTGTTTTCTTTTGTGTTCATGATACCTCTCCTCTCTGTTGTGCGGATGTGCAATGGAAATTGCCGGGTCGGGCTCCGGCAGAACCCGCAGGGATTGCGATGCATGCGCTGCACCTCCTTTTTATGACTGAATGTTACTTACAGGGACAGCTCGTGAACGGCGGTCTTGGTCAGCACACGGAAGCCGGCACGCAGCGATACGGCGATGCAGTTTGCCTGCGTATCGATCAGACGGTCGGTCTCCAGCAGCAGATCACCGCAGGTGACCATTTCCAGCGCAAACTGGTGGTTCAGCCCGATGACATAGTCGGCAGACATGCCGGCGCACTTGCGCAGCTGCGCACCGAAGGGCAGCAGGATGGTGCTGGGCTGACCGGCAGCCATGTCCTTCATCTGATCCATGGCCATGATGGACGCAGCCACCGCCGGCGAAGCCAGCAGCATGGTCATGTCAAAGTCGGTGAATGCGCCGTACAGCTTGGTGAGGTCAGCGTATGTCAGCGCCGAGCCGGCCTTCGCCACGATAGAGCCGGCATCGCTCTCCAGCTTGTCCACCGCCTGAAGCAGAATGGAGTTCGCCAGACGCACGCCCACCGAGCGCAGGGTCACAGTGAAAGCGTCCAGACGCTGGCTGCGGATCGCCTCATAGGTAGCACGGATCATACGGCCGTACTTGGTCAGCTTGATTGCCGTGGTCTCCTCCTGATAGACGGAGCCGGGCAGTGCGGTGTTCTGCGCACCCTTTACGGTGTACGCTGCGGTGTCCGTCATGGCCGCTGCCAGATAGTCGCCGGATTCGCTCTTGGTGTGTACCGCCACAATGTCGGACAGAATGGACTGCTCCATGCCGGCGGTGATGGCACGGCGGATGAACTCCGGAAACAGCACGGCGCTGTCCGTGGTGGAGAAGAACTTTTCCACACGGTCGCAGCACGGGCCGCTGACGTGGATGTCGAACCGCTTGAGCTGGCGCTCGAAAGCGTCCAGTCCGGCCAACGGTGTCTCCGCATACGATGCAGAGGGGTCGGCGGACTCCAGCACCTCGGAGAAGTTCTTGCCGGTAATGTGATACATGCCCTTTTCCAGTTTCAGATTCTGATACATCATGAGAATGACTCCTTTCCAGTTGCAGCAGCGTTGGCTGCCAGTCGTTGTTCGATTTCCTCGGCCTGGGCGTTCCAGAGCCGTGCCTGTGCAAGCTCTGTCTCGTCCTGCAGATTGATGTTGCTCCACACCACCGAAACGGCGGCGGAAGAACCGGCGAGCCGCAGGAATGCGGTGCCGATGCGGCGCAGCGCCGGTTCCAGCAGACGGCGGTAGTACTCCAGCTCAGAGGTCAGGATGTCCGCCTGCTGGGTGCTCATGCGCTCCGTGGTAGACCAGTTCAGTCCCAGCAGGAACGGCGGAATGGAGAGCTTTGCGATAAGCTGTTCCAACAGCTGCCGGACGGGAACTTCGGTGTCCAGCAGGGCGTTGTCCGACCCGATGACCCGAATGTCCACATCGCCGGCACAGACAAAGTCCCGAATCTCCCCGTGCGTTCCGGCACGCATGCCCTCGCTCCACTCCTTGGCGATCTGACGGGTGCGTTCGCCGGCGTAGGCACGCTCTGCCGGATCGCCGGAGGGCTTATACGTTACGGCATAGCGCACATTGCCCATGCGGTCGTAATTCTGCCCGATGCACTCGTAGATGCGCAGCAGGATCCGGCTGATGGCGGGCAGCCCACGGAGCACGGAAATGCCGTAGGGCTGTCCTGCCGGCGGATTGAGGGCGGTGAACAGGATGCGCTCCGGATGGGCGATGCGCTGCATCTCGGAAGCGCTCTCCCCCATCAGCCAGTACTCACGGCTGCTGACGCTGCTGCCCTGCCGGATGTGCACACAGTGGGGCGGTGCCGTCTGCAATCCGGTGAGCACACCGGTGCGTGGGTCTACCAGCATCTCCCCCAGTGCATTGCCGTAGGTGAGCAGGCTGTCCAGATAGCTGTCCGCAAAACACTGGAGCGACTGCCCCGTCAGTCCCACGGGCACCTCCCGCACAAAGGCGTCCAGCTGGGGCTGAAACCGTTTGGAATCGCACACCAGCCGGAAATCGCCGGTCAGCCGGACGATTTTTCCGATGGCAGCGTCAATGACCGGAACGGCAGCCCGCAGCTGTCCGTAGAGCATCTGTTCCTCCAGCCCGTAGAACTCGGAGCACCAGCCGCTTTCGGAAAAGCGTGGCGTGCTCTGGAGAATGCTGCCCATGGGCGCAGGCGCTTTTTTCTTGGGAAACCATTTCATACTCGTTTCACCTCCTTTCAGGGCTGAGTTCTTGCGGCGGACAGGACACAGAAGCTGTCTGTCTCTTTCCGGCATACCACCGTGGAGACAAAATACCGCATGTCGTCCATGGCGTGGTCGTGTTCCTTGCGGGGCGCATCGCCGGCAGCGGAATCGTTCCAGCAGTATTGCTGAAACTCCCGCCGGATGTCCGCACAGCACCGGCAGAACCGCAGCTTGTCCTGCTGCAGCAGGTCGCTGACCAGCTGAATGCCGGTGAGCACCTCGTTGTTTGCCGGAATGGCACGAAATCTGCCGTGCCGCTGAATGCAGGCGATCATGCTCGCCGCAGACGGGTCAATGACCACACACTCCACAGCAATGTCCCCCGCCAGCTGTTCCAGTGCGGCGTAGTGCTCCTCATCGGTGCGGCGCTGTCCCATCTTGCGGGAGTCGTAGTAATACTCCCGCATGCGGTACCAGATGCCATCGCAGTGTCCCCACAGCCCGAAAGAGGCAGGGTTGACAGTGCCGTAGTCGCAGGAGATGACGAACCGGTCGCATTCCGGCGCAGCGTCCACTACGTGGCGGGCCTCGGAGAACATGGGATAGATCTGTCCGTCTGCCGCCGTCCACTTTCCCAGCACAAACCGCTCGTAAAATGCGCCGGTGTACAGCCGCTCATAACGGCGGCGCACCGCAGCCGACAGCGAGGGATTGTCCGCCATGGTGAAGTGGAGGTAGAGGGCGTTTTTTTCCGCCGCTTTGCAGATCCACTCCCGATAGAACCAGTGGTACGGGTGATCCGGATTGCAGTTGAACCAAAGGCGGGAACCGGTCACACTGCACCGTGCCACCGCCTGTTCCACAAAGGAACGCGGCATCAGCGCTACCTCATCCAGAAATACCCCGCACAGCGTCATGCCTTGGATCAGTGCGGCGGAGCTCTCGTCCCGTCCGCCGAAGAGGTAGAAGCGGTTGGTGATGCCGGCGAGGGAGATGTCCGCATAGTTCTTGCTCACCCGTTCCAGACAGGTGAACCCCAGACTTCCCAGCAGCTGCACCAGCGGTGTCATGACATTGCGTTTCAGCGCCGTCACCGTCTTTCCGCACAGGGCGAAGCTGCCGCCCCGAAACGTGGACATCGCCCAGCTCACAAAGCCGATGGACATGGAGAGCGTCTTTCCCGACCGCACAGCGCCGTCGCAGATGATGGCATCATATCCGCTGTACCGCCGCTGGCTCCACCAGCACATGGCGGTTCTCTGTTTGGGGGAAAAGCGATCAAACTGCATCGTCTGCATCCCCCGTTCCGCCCAGCGCCGCCAGCAGCGAGGCAGCCGCATTCTTTCCGTCCGCCTCACTGCTCTTCTCAAACAGCGTGGTCAGCGCCTTGAGCCGGTCGAAAAAGTGCACCTCCATGCCGCCGCTCTTGTCCCGTTTCAGCGATGCCACGGGAAACAGATCCAGCGCCTGAATCTGCTGCCCCGTCATAGGCTCCTCCGCCAGAAGCAGCTGAATCACATCGTTGGTGCGCCCGAACGCCAGCCGCTCCAGACCGGCACGGACGATTGCCGCCGGATCGCCCTGGAGTGCGCTGCGGTACGCCTCCACCATTCGCCGGCAGGATGCCTGCCGGAGCAGCGCTGCGCCCTCTGCGGCAGCGTGCTCCGCCGGATAGCCGGCACAGCGTGCTGCCTCCGCCACATCTCCCAGCCGGGCATAGTGGCAGCAGAACAGGCTGCGCCTGCCTGCTTCATTTTTGTGTTCCATCTTCGTCTGCATCTCCTTTCCTTTTCCGGAGAGGATCGCTGTTCGAAACAAGTCCTCTCACCCATAGGCGTTCTGATGCCAAAAGTTGTACGCCGGCGTACAACTATGAACGAGAATTTACACGATATCCGATAAATGTTTACATTCAAGGCGGAAAACATGGCTTTTTTCGTTGACAAACCCCATACGCCGTGCTATAATATAATCACGATCAATATTATACGCAATATAATATTGTGACAAAAAAGAAAAGCGCATTTCGCAGAGAGAAGAGGACGGTGTTATGAAGCGGTCTGGTGCAAGATCACATGCTGGCTGGAGTCAGGATGTCCTCAAATCCATTGCCATGGGGACGATGCTGCTCAACCATATTGCCACAATTTTTCTGCCCGCCGGAACGGTGCTGTGCGAACTGTTCACAGCGGCGGGATATTTTACGGCGATCTCCATGGTCTATTTTTTGGTGGAGGGATATGGCTACACCCGTTCAAAGCGAAACTACTTTTTCCGCCTGCTGCTGTTTGCAGGCATCTCCCAGCTGCCGTATGACCTGGCGTTTTCCGAGACAGGCGTGCTGCGGTTCTGCGGATTGAACATGCTGTTCACCCTCTGCATCTGCTTTGGGATTCTTTGGGTGCTGGAACACGGGAACAGCCGCCTGCTGAAAATCGCTGCGGTTCTGGGACTGATCCTGCTGAGCAGCATCAGCGACTGGGCATGGCTGGCGCCGGTATTCACCCTGCTGTTTCGCTGGGCGGGAAAGAACCGCACCAAGGAAGCCGCTGCGTTTGCTGTGGCAATACTGCTGTTTGGCGGAACGAATGTGCTTGGCGGATGGGGACGGTTCCCCCTGGGCGAGAACCTGCTGTATGCGCTTTTGAGCATGGCGGGAATCGGCACATCCGCCCTCGGCATCCTGCTGTGTTACAACGGGACACGTGGAACACGGTGCCGGACATGTTCGAAATGGTTTTTCTATCTCTTTTATCCCATCCATCTGCTTGTTTTGGGGATTCTTCGAATCTCCCTGCAATAAGGACCTGCCTTCACAGGCGTATACAAGTACAGGTTCTAAATTCCATCAGGAATCCACATCCGAGGAGGTGAGAACATTTGTCTGCATTTTCAATTGGTGCAACGCTGCTGGATGCCATGGTTCTGGCGATCCTGTCGCAGGCGGATACCTACGGCTATCAGATCACCAAGGACATTCAGGCGCACTTCGCCGTGTCCGAATCCACCCTGTATCCGGTACTGCGGCGGCTGCAAAAAAACGGCAGTCTCATCACCTATGACCAGCCCTATCAGGGGCGCAACCGCCGGTATTACCAGATCACGCCGGCGGGCAGAGATTTGCTGGAGCAATACCGGCAGGATTGGATCATCTATCAGGAACAGGTGAACTTTTTTCTGGGAAAGCCGAAAAAATGATATCAAAGGAGAGATTGTTCTATGACACCTCAGGAATACTGCGCCGCTTTGGAACAGGCGCTGTCACCCATGCCGCCGGAGGAACGGCAGGAAACCATTCGCTATTATCTGGAATTTCTGGAGGAGGCGAGCGAAGAAGAACGTGCTGCTCTGGGAACGCCGCAGGAACTGGCGGCACAGCTGCTGCGGGACAGCGGCATTTTCCCCACGCAGAATATTCCGCCGTCTGCCCCCAAATCATCCGGCAGAACCGGCGTCATCATCGCACTGCTCTGCGCCTTTCCCATTTGGCTGCCGCTGCTGCTGGTGTGGTACGTTCTGCTGCTGACGGTGCTGATCTGTATCGTCACTGTCCCCATCACTTTTGTTGGCGTGCTGGTGGTGGGCATCTGGAGCATGCTGATGCTTCTGTCCCGTGACTTTCCGCTGGCGCTGCTGTCCCTGGGCATCGGACTGATGGGCGGCGGACTGGCAGTTCTGGTGGCGTATCCCCTCCTGATCGTCTGCCGTACTGTGGCGAAGTTCGGCATCAGCAGCAGCAGGAAGCTGTGGCATCTGGTCTGGAAGGGAGGCAAGACCTCATGAAGAAGCGGAATCGCACCGCCTGTCTGATGCTGTTTGCCGGGTTTGTGCTGTGCGGATTTTTGGGAGCGCAAGACGGATTTCTGTCCCCTACAGTGGCCGCTCCCGCAGCCGCAGAGTCCATCCAGCTGGAACAGATCCAGATTCAGTCGGGCACATTTACCGCCGTTCGTGCGGCGCACGGCAGCACCGCCCATGCAGCCGGCATCGTGCTCACTCTGCCCAAAGCGCAGTTTGAACGTCTGAAGCACGAGCTGCAAGTCACCTCAGAAAGGAGCGAATCACAATGGTAAAATCTTGGGTTATCACGGGTGTCTGCCTGATTGGCGCCGGCGTGCTCTGTTGTACGGCGGCGATCGGTGCCGGCGCACTGAACCAGCAGCGCTATCGGGAGAAGCTGCACCTCACCGACCAGACGGACACACCGTCGGAAAATTTCACCGCCATTCAGGTGGCGCTGGAGGATGCCGACCTCACCGTACAAACAGGAGAATCGGTGTCTGTGGAGGCGGAGAACATCTCGGCAGATTGCTATGACGTGACCGTCAGGGACGGCGTGCTGCGCATCGAACAGCGGAGCAACGACCTGAACCAGTACACGCTCATCCATTTGGGCGGGCTCTCCATTCCCACGGCAAAGATCACGCTGACGCTGCCGGAGGAGAATTACAAGTCCATGGACATCAGCGCCAGCTATGGCGACTGCACCGTGGACGGCATCTCCGCCCAGACATTCTCGGCAAATCTGGACTGCGGCGATGGCACGTTCCAGAATATTTCCACGGAAAACTACACCGCCAAGTCAAGCTATGGCGACTTGCAGCTGTCGGACAGTGAGGTAAAGGACAGCCTCTCCGTCGAGGCGGACAGCGGAAGCGTCACCTTTGCCAGAATCGACATCCGGAACCGCTGTCAGGTACAGGATGACTTTGGCGACGTGGAGATGAATGCCGTCACCTGCGGCGTTGCCGAGATGACGCTGGATAGCGGCAGCCTGACCGTGAACCGTTTCGAATGCACCGATGAGGACGCCTCCAGCATCTTCACACTGGATTTCGGCGACTTTATCTGTATCCGCTCCAAACTCTGGAACAGCAGCATCTCGCTGGACAGCGGTGACATCCGCACCGAAAAGACTGCCCTGTACGGCGCAACCACCATCAATCTGGACTTCGGCAGCGCCAGCCTGAACCTGCTGGGCACTTCCGGCGATTACAGTGTGGGACATCTTCTTGCCGGCGGTACAGTATCCGACGGCGGAAATGTCATCTCCATTTCCGGCGATTCCGACGCAAACGTCACCTTTACCGAAGTTCCGTAACCGTGTTCTTTTCCATGAATTTTCAATACGCAAAAAAAATGCCTGCCCCCTTCCGGCTCGTAAGCCGGGAAGAGAACAGGCGTTTTTGCTGCACTTTTAGAGAAGTATAAAAACGACACAGTGCCCACTCCCGAGGGAATGGGCACTGCATCATTAAAGCAATGAGAAAAAGAGAGATAACTGCAAAAATCAATTGCAACAATATTGCTTCCCGATGTGCAGCGCCATGCAAGAGAAAACATGCCCTGCCGTTTCGCAATATTCCATGAAGCACATTCACTGCGTCTTTTCGCAAGCACCGTCGTGAATCATCTGCCTTGCTTCTGTCCTTATTATAGCACAAGTGCACGAAGTTGTCAACAGTTTTTTCTGCGTTTTATGTAAAATATACACGCTGGTTTTTGTGGATTTTGTCGAAAAACATTTTTCCCGTTCTATTTTGTTTCGGTATATTTCACAAATTGTTCGAATAATTTGTGCCGGATTTGGCGGACATTCCCAAGCCTAACTTTTGCACGGGCGGCTTTTCCCGTCATTCCTCCGTCATATCTGCCAGATTGATGACCGGAATGCCCTTTTTCTGCGCCATGCGGATGGTCTGCGCCGTGCCGCTGGGGCCGGCGCTTTTCCGGTAGTAACAGATGCAGCAGTCTGCCAGCATGACCAGACGCTGGTTGCGTTCCCGCATGCAGGTGGCGGTGTAATCCTGTCCCACGCACTCCCACGAGTCCGCAGCGTTCAGAATCCGGTCGTATGCGGCGACCTGCCGTGCACTCCGCCACCGAGCCGTCTGTGTCTCCGGCGCACAGGGCAGCACCAGATGCAGGGCGATGCCGGGGTAGGTGTTCCGCAGCTCCAGCACCTGTTCGGCACATAGAGTGTCCCACCCCAACGCACCGCCGGCGTAGAAGTCCAGAAAGCCCGTGGCAATGGCGGTAATCAGCAGTCCCCGCAGCTCGGTTTGCAGGGCAGGGAGCTGTGCGCTGGCGATGATGCGGTGTCCCGTGAAACAAATGGCTCTTCCCATGAGGTCATGCCGATGCCGTATCCGGATGCGAACGCCGGCTGCGGAGAATGCTGCCGGTCAGCAGCACCAGTCCGGCAGCGGTCAGCAGCAGCCCGATCAGCAGAACGAGATGCGCCAGCTGTGTCATTGTGCCGGTAAAGACGGCGTACACCGCCGGCTCTTTCAGGGAGAAACGGGAGATGTAATTGGAACCCATCACCCAGAGCATGGGCGCAACCAGAAGCACACCGCCGGCAAATGTCCCCGTGCCGATCCAGTAACAGGGCGTGCTCCGGAGGAGGAGCAGCGCACCGATGGCGAGCACGGCGAGAATGCCGCAGCCCACCGTGAGCAGCATCAGGGGCTTGTGTGCCCTGCCGATGAGCTTCTGCCAGAGTCCGGCGTTTTTCAGTGTGTCCAGCTGGTAGACATCCAGCGCATCCTGAATGGTGTGCTCTGCGTTCTGGATGGTCTGCGCCAGCTTGGTGTCATAGGTGCTGTCTTTCTCGCAGTGGTTCTCTGCGGCGTAGCGCTCGAAGTAGTCGGTGATGGACTGTTCCAGCGCCGAGAAATCCGGCACTGTCTTGTCCGCCGGATTCTGATAGGAATCCGTCACCTGCTGTTTCATGGCATCCTCCAGCCAGTCCGCAGACAGTGCGTCTAAGTATACATCGGCGGGAACAGCAGTGGCGTTGTACTCCGTTTCAAACTGGGATTTGAGGGCATCGCAGACTTTCCGGGCAGCGTCCTGTTTCGAGATCTGCGCCGTCAGGAGCGACGGCGAACCGGTGACCGCCGTGCCAATGCTGCCGCCGCAGATGCCGATCAGGGAGAACGCCAGAACGAAACTGCAAAGCAGCCGGAGCAGCAGCCCGCCGATGCGGGGAGAAGATGTCTGGCTCATGGTGTGCCTCCTTTGGTGTCATCGGTATAAAATTCCCGCTGGGTCAGTTTGCACACCGCGCCGATGCGAGTGTCCGAGGAACCCAGCAGCTGCATTTCGCAGGTGTAGAGCGTCAGACGGTCGTCGTCCGTCTGTTTCAGACAGCCGTCATTGGAGGACTGGAACTGGATCTGTTCCGATACCTCGTAGGTGAATTTGCCGTAGGTGGTGTAGAGAGTGACGGTGTCCCCTTTTTTCAGCTGGTTCAGGTCGTGGAAAAAGGTGTTGACATGGGCGCTGATGACGGAGTTGCCGGTGCTGCCGATGACGGCGGAGGCCGGTGTCTGGCAGGCGCCTTTTTCCAGCAGCTCCGAACCGCCGCCCCAGTAGACCGGAACGTACAGACCGGCGGACTTGCACTCCAGAATGGCGCACTGGCTGCCATAGGCGGATACCGCCACGTCGCCCTCCGCAGAGGTCGCACCGGTATAATCGGTGTCGATGTCGGTTTCCACAATGTTCAGTCCGCTGGTACCGCTGTTGGGGTTGGTGCTGCCGCTGTCCATAAAGCCAATGCGCAGGTAGGTTTTTGCGATTTCATAGGGGCGGATGGATGCCAGCAGCAGCACACCGCCGCAGAGCAGCGCCAGCAGAAGCGGCAGCAGAATCTGCACGGCAAGGGGAAGCTTGCCGGAGCGTGATTGTCTTTTCATGGCGCACACTCCTTATCGATGGGAACGGCGCTTGCAGCAGAAGAGCGCTGCGCCAATGCCGCCGGCAGCCAGCAGAATGGCACCGCTGCCGATGAGAACGGGCACGGTGTAGGGAATGCCCGTTTCCTCTACGGTATTGCCAAAGGTGGTGACATCCACCAGATTGCCGTCCTTGTCCCGTGCGCTGATGGCGATGGCATCCTTGGAAAGGGTGTCCACGGAGAAGTTCAGCCCGAACGCCTTCCCGACGCCCATCATTTCAGCGATGACCTCCGCCTGCTTGGTCTTGTCCATCTGCTTGAGGAAGCTGTTGCGCTCGTCGTTGCTCATGTTCTGAATGAACTCCTTGCGCTGATCCTCCGGCAGACTGTTGACATAGGATACCTTTTCCTCCAGCGTCATGTTGATGAAGTCTTTTGCAGAGGGCGTGGTGGTGGTCACAGGGGCAGCGGCGGTTTCCGTGGTGTTGCTGTTTCCGCCGGCAGCAGCCGTGGTTTCGGCCGGCGGAGCAGTCGTGCCCTTGTTGATCTCGTCTTCAATACTCTGATCTCGTTTTGCTGCCCAGTCTGCCAGCGCAGCGATTGCCTGATCGCACTGTTCCGAGGTGTATGTTCCGCCGCTGTACTGGTTGATGCACTGCTGAATGGTGCTCTCCGGCAGTCCCACGGCGTAGGCGTAAGCGATGACATCCCCCACGGAAGTGGCGGATGCAGTCATAGCGCCGGCACCGGTGGCGAGGAGTAACCCCAGACCACAGACCAGACCGGCGATGCGAACCGATTTTATTTTCATGTTGCAAAATCCTTTCTGAAATAAGAGCCTGTTGTGCTTTCGGTATATACGTTATTATACAGGATATTGGAGAAAAAAGCAAGTCCCGTAAGGCAGGGATTTTTGGGAAAAACGGAGAACTTTTCAGATGGGTTGCTTTGTAAGGCTGATCCAACTGAGCACAGTTGGCGAGGTGTTCTTAGAGGGCACGTGCCCTCTAAGTCGCTGTCCGCAGACAGCGAAATTCCCTGCGCCATGCTTCTGGCGCACGGGGAAGGTGGGTGAGAAAAGCGACAGCTTTTCGAGGGCGGAGCGAACAAGACCGCTCCGCCCTGTGTCCCATTTGCTGTATCCTGATTTTGAAAACATTCCGGTGGAACGTTTTCAACGGAATTTCCCCCTGACACAATTGGCGGACACGGCACGCCGTGTCCCTACAATACACGCAAAACACCTCTCCAGCTGCGCTCAGCTGGAGCAGCCTGATGGGGCAACGGTTCTGAAATCTTTTCGTTTTTGCACGATGCTTTTTGTGTTCGCTCTTGAAACGGTTCAAAAACCGCCCTGTTTCTCCACAAATACGGCTTTTCACCTCAAATTCGTGCATTCCCCGCAATTTTTTCTATCTGCACGGATTTTTTGGAAAAAACATGGGGAGTTCTGTACGCTGTTCTGAATTTTCCGCAAAGGCGTTGACATTTCTCCGGATATCCGGTACAATAGAAAAAGAGAAAATTTTGACCGCAATTTTTTACCATATCAGAAAAGGAGCATGCTTACTATGAATATTGCAGTTGCACAGTCCGGCGGGCCTACATGCGCCATCAACGCTTCATTGGTGGGCGTATTTCGGGAGTCCCTGAAAGAACCCACCATTGATGCGATTTTTGGTTCCATCAACGGCGTGGAGGGAATCATCCACGACCACCTCATCGACCTCAAGACCATGATTCTCACCAACGAAGATATGGAATTGCTCCGGCAGACGCCCTCCACGGTGCTGGGCTCCTGCCGGTATAAACTGCCGGACTGGCAGGAGGACGATGCCGTGTACCAGCAGATCGTGCACTGCCTGAAGCGCCGCCAGATCGGTGCGTTTTTCTACATCGGCGGAAACGATTCCATGGACACCGTGCAGAAGCTCTCCTCCTATTTTCGGGAGAAGAAGCTGAACATCAAGGTCATCGGCATTCCCAAGACCATTGACAACGACCTGTGCATCACCGACCACACCCCCGGCTTCGGCTCTGCGGCAAAGTACGTGGCAACCACCATGCAGGAGATCGTGCGGGACAGCTCAGTCTACAGCATGCCCTCCATCACCATCGTGGAGATCATGGGCCGACACGCCGGCTGGCTGACGGCTTCCAGCGCCGTGCTCCACGCCTATGGCGATCCTGCACCTCATCTGGTCTACGTGCCGGAGTCCCATTTCTCGGAGAAAAAGTTCCTGCGGGATGTGGAACAGGAGATGGCAAAGCATAAGGCAGTCATCGTGGCAGTTTCCGAGGGCGTTGCCGTACCGGAGGGCGTGCAGTCCGGCGCTGTGGATAACTTCGGGCATAAGTACCTCTCCGGCATCGGCAAGTATCTGGAACAGCTGGTGCGGGAAAAGATCGGATGTAAGGTGCGCTCCATCGAGCTGAACGTCATGCAGCGCTGTTCCTCCCACCTGTGCTCCAAGACCGACATCGACGAGTCGGAGCAGATCGGTGCAGCCGGTGTGCAGTGCGCCCTTAACGGTGAAACCGGACGGGTCATGGTATTCCGCCGTATCCACGACATGCCCTATACCGTGGTCATGGAGCCGGCAGATGCCTCCCAGATCGCCAATCGGGAGAAGTTCCTGCCGAGAGAGTTCCTCACCCCTGCCGGAAATAACATCAGCGATAAGGCAATGCCCTACTTCCTGCCGCTGATTCAGGGCGAACTGAATCTGCAAATGCACGGCGGCATTCCCAAGCACTTCACCATCACAGAATCTGTTTTGAAATAATCTCGTTTTCTTTGCGAAAAAGAGCCTGTCTGCACCAAGCTGTGCAGGCAGGCTCTTGTGTTTTCTGGAATATGGTTTCGCTGCTTATTCGTCGTCGGGGGTCTTGTCCGCCGGATTGTTGTCATAGTCCATCTTCCGGACGTGGTACTGGACATCTTCCAGCAGCTTCCGGTTGGCTGCGACGGTATCTCCCAGCAGTCCTAGCGTAATGGTCTGGAACCCGATGAGGAGCAGCACGGCGGTGAGAATCAGCGACTGGACGTGGCCATTGCCCTCGCCCAGGAAGAAGAATACCAGAAACCGGATGCCGACCACCAGTCCCAGCACAAAGAGAATGGCGCCGATGGTGCAGAAGAACTGGAGCGGACGATACATGGCGGTAGAGCGGATGATGACCGAGGCGGAGCGCTTCATGTACCGCCACATGCTGGAGAACAGACGGGAGGGGCGTGTCTCCGGATTGGTGCGGATGGGCACGGAGGCCACAGCCATCTTGCTGCGGCCGGCCTGAATGATGGTCTCCAGCGTGTAAGTGTACTCGTTGACCACGTTCATGCGCATGGCAGCTTCTCTGGAATAGGCACGGAAGCCGGAGGGTGCGTCGGGGACATCGGTGTGGGATGCCACCCGTACCACCCAGCTGCCCAGATGCTGGAACTTCTTTTTCTTCCAGGAGAAGTGCTCAGTCTCGTCAATGGGGCGTTCGCCGATGACCATGTCCGCTTTCTTTTCCAGAATGGGGCGCACCAGCTTTTCGATGTCCGCACCGCAGTACTGGTTGTCCGCATCGGTGTTGACGATGATGTCCGCACCCAGCCGCAGACATGCGTCCAGTCCGGCGAGGAAGCCCCGTGCCAGACCTTTGTTGCGGCGGAAGGATACGACGTGGTGGAATCCCAGCTCCCGTGCCTTCTGAACGGTGCCGTCCTTGCTGCCGTCGTTGATGATGAGATATTCGATGGTGTCGATGCCGTCGATGTGCCGCGGCAGATCACGGTATGCCAGCTCCAGCGTTTTTTCCTCGTTGTAGCAGGGAATTTGAATAATCAGTTTCATAGCAATTGATTCCTTTCTTGCGGGGTTCTCATCCCTGCGGTGTGAATACGATGGATTCCAGCGGGAAGCCCAGCAGCCGCGGGTCGCTCTCCGAGATTTTCTTTGCCTCCCACAGGTCGCAGCGGAGGGTAACGATGTTCTGCCCGTCCTCCAGACACGCTGCTGGAATATCCAGCGAGAGGGATTGTCCGTTGTTGGACTCGTCCACTGTCACCGTGCCAGCGGATTTGCCGTTGATCTCGATGGTGACGGGATACTGCGCAAAGCCCAGCCGGTTCAGATCCAGCATGCAGCCCATTTGCAGCGTCATGGTGTAATCCTGCTGGCACAGCATGCAGCGCACGCTGGCCTCCTCAGAATTGGACCAGCAGAAATTTCCCTCCAGCCCGCCGAAGCCGCGGTACATGGTGCTGGCGCATTCGTCCGCCGGATAGGTGAGCTTTTCGGATTGGTAGGTATAGAGGGTGACAGACACGGACATTTTCTGATATGCCAGCGGGAACGGGAGGAGTCCCACTCTGCCGCTCACATTGTCATCGTTGGACTGTGTCACACGGTTGGCATATGTCAGCCGGAAGTTCTCGGCGAACGAGTCGTCCCAGTCCTCTGTGCCCAGATAGAACACCTTGTCATACCGTTCGTCCAGCGCCTTTGCCTGCGCCAGCAGGTCGTCCACCTCCGGATAGATCGCAGCGCCGGAGATGGCACGCAGAGGCAGATACATGGTGGACATATAACTGTCGCTGACGATCATGCAGTCGTCGGAGGACAGTTCCTGCGCTGTCTCCTCCAGAACACTCCATTCCAGACGGGTGTCGTCCCGCTGGATGGAGAGAAAGCGGTCATAGGGTGCGACCACCAGAAGTCCGGCTGCCAGCACCGGCAGCGTGACCCGTGCCCGCAGCCGATCCAGCGTTACAGCAAGGAACACCGCAGCTACCGGCAGGAACGGTGCCAGATAGCGGCCGTAGTAATAGAAGTACTGCACCTCCGGACGCAGTACCGCAGCGTAGAACAAAACGCAGTAGAAAAATGTCACCAGTGCTACAAGACGCTGGGTGGACTCCAGATAGAATCTGGGGCGAATCACGCCCAGCCCCCACGCCGCCAGAAACGGAATGATGCCCGTGCAGGCGAGGAATCCCCAGAGGGAGGCGTGGGAAATCGCATTCAGAACGGACGCCGCCGTCAGGCAGCGCAGCACGATGAGTGCTGCCATGGCGGTCAGCAGCACTTCTGCCACGATCACGCCCGGCACCGACTGCCGGAACGCCTGTAAGCGCAGTTCCTCCGTTTGTTTTTCCGGATGCCGTTTCCCCAGCACATGCGCCAGCAGCACGAATCCGGCGCACAGCACCAGCGCACCGCCGCAGACCGCCGGAACAAACCAGCTGAGGTCATCCTGATTGATGCCAAGCCCGAAGAGGGGGCTGTAGTTGTTGGTGGTGTAGAACGGCTGGACACGGCGCATAGCAAAGAAGCTGACCAGATAGCCCAGCACCGCCGCCGGCATCAGCACGGCGAAACACCTGCGCCGTGTGAACCAGTACATGCCGCCGTAAACCAGCACGAACAGGGGAACCATGGTGTAAATGGAAACGTGGAAACAGCCGAATACGGCGATGGGCAGAATGGAGAGCCACTGCCGCCGGGTTTCCCGTTCCGTCAGGAAATAGAGATACAGCGCAAACAGCACGCCCAAAAATCCCTCCGTCAGGGCGGATTTTGCCACCCAGATGACAATGGGGGAGGCTGCCGTAACGGCACACGCCAGCGCCGTTGCGCTCTTTTTCAGCTGGAAATTGCGGCAGGTCTGGAACACCAGAAAGACCGTGCAGCAATAGAAAACCGTCTGAATGTCCAGCATTCGGCTCATGCCGAAGATGGTGCTCCACACGGCAAGGAGGGAGGCGTAGGTGGGAATGCCGTGGTAGATGCCGGAGACCGGACTGATGGAGGTGTCGAAGCCGTGGCTCACATGTCCGGCGGACTCGGTATCATAGCCGGCGAGCTGCTGGAAAATGCTTTGCGCAAAGGTCTCCTGCTGCTCCGCCGGAATTTGATGATACTCGGCGAAGTCCTGCTGCCGGTCGGTGATGCCGTTCATCAGATTGACGGCAACCGTCTGGTATACGCCCTCGTCCTGTCCCATGCCAAAGAAGCCGTGCTTCACGGCGACAAGCACCAGACCGCCGGCGCAGACCAGCAGGGGAATCCAGTACTCCCGGATGTCCCACGAGACCTGACACAGCCGGTTCCAGGGGCACGCCTCTTTCCGCCGCCGCCAAAGCAAAAGCACCCCGCCGCACAGCAAGAGGAGAAACGCCGTGCCGGCAGCACAGCGGAACAGCCGGAACGCATCCAGCACGAACAGCCCCATGGCGGTGATGACCCATGCGCACAGCCAGAAGATGACGCCGAAGCCCAGAAGCTCCAGAACGTTGCTCTGTTTCCGCCAGATACCGGCGGCGAGTGCGGCAAAGACCACGCCCAGAAGAACGACCCCAGAAAATAAATTCATCCCAGCGATTCCCCCTTATTTTCCGGATGCCGCATCACTCACATACTCGATGATCTCCGAGAATTTCTGCATGATGACGTTCCAGTCATAGTTGTGTGTGATATATGCCCGTGCGTTGGCGCAGAGCTGCATGTATTCCACCGGATGGTGCAGCAGATACTGCACAGCGCCCTCAAATTCAAAGTAGCTGTGGTAGAACAGTCCGCCGTTGCTCTTGGTGCAGTGTCCTTTCAGGACGGCGCACGCCCCGTTGACCAGCACCGGCACCGAGAGCGCCATTGCCTCCAGCACGGAGATGGAAAGGCTCTCGTATTTGGAGGGGAGCACCAGTGCTTTTGCGCCGGAGATTCCGTGGAACTTGTCCTCCTCCGGCACGAAGCCGAGGGAGATGATGTCCGGATGCTTCGGGATCTCGCACACGGCCTTTCCCATGAGCACCAGCTTCAGCTTGCCGCCGCAGCGCTTTTTGTACTCCATAAAATAGCGGAACAGCATGGGGCACTCCTTGCCCTCGTCGATGCGTCCCACGTAGATGAGATAGTCGTCCTGAATCCCGTACTGCCGGCGGAACTGTGCAGCATCCGGCGTGCAGGGAATGTCCACACCGGTGCCCATGACCTGGCAGGGAATCGGTTCTGTTCTGGGAAATGTCCGGCGCACCAGCTTGCGCTCCTCGTCCGTCAGAAAGACGAATGCCTTGGGCTTGGGGAACAGTGCCTCATAGGTGAGGAAGTGTAGGTACGGCTCCTCGTGGGCGGTGGGGATGAAGATGGACTTCTCCGCCACTTCCGGCATGCCGGCAACGGTGAGGTAGTATAGATAGGTGACGAAGATGAACACGTCATACTTGTCCTTGTTCTGCCGGATGTACTGGATGCAGGCGGGGGAATATGGCCCCTGCTTCTCGAACCAGACGTGTTCCTTTTCCAGACTGCGTTCGCCCGCCGCCATCTCCTGCAGGTACTTGCCGTTGTATTGGTCAAAATCTCTGGCACGCAGCTTTTCCACCGGAAACCGCCGCACGGTCACGCCGTGGATGACCTCCACATCCCGAACGTACCAGTCTTTCCACGTGGTGTAGTCCACTGCCTTGGTGGTCAGCACCTCCACCTCATATCGATTGGCAAGTCGTTCGGCGATCATGCGGGTGTAATACTCAGAACCGCCGTTGACCTCCATGCCGTACCGCTGGTTGACCAGTGCAATTCGTTTCATAGGCTCACTCCTCTGTTAGCTTTGCAAAGAAAGCTCTGTATTTTTCCACGATGACATCCCAGTCGAAGTTTTCTCGCACAAATGCCCCGCCGTTCTGTCCCATGGTGCGTGCCTGTTCCGGATGCGTCAGGATGTACTGGACGCAGCCCTCGAACTCGAAGTAGTTCCGGAAATACAGTCCGCCGTTGGCTCTGCGGGCGAAGTCCCGTGTGACGGCGCACTGGGAGTGCACCAGAACCGGCCGCCCGCACAGCCAGCTCTCCATGATGACCAGCGAGAAGCTCTCGTTGTGGGAGGGCTGGCACAGCAGCTCTGCCGCTGCCATGGCATCATACTTGTCCTGCCTGGACACGAACCCCAGATCGTAGACATCGTCCCGCACCGAGGCGGGAATCTCAATGGAGCCGCCGCCGATGAGTACCAGCTGCAAATCGCTGTCCCCGTGGCGCTGCTTGTATTCGGCAAAGTACCGCAGCAGGGTGTGGACGTTCTTTCCGGCATCCTTTCTGCCGGCATAGAGCAGGAAGGGTTTCTGAATGCGGTATGCCTTTCGGAACGCATCGGCGTCGGCGCAGATGTTGGTGTCCATGCCGATGCCCATGCAGATCTGTTCCGTGGTGGTGAAGTCGTAGACCTTGTTGGCAAGCTCCATCTCCGGCATGGCGTTGTAGATGATGCCCCGTGCCTGAATGTATGCCTGCCGGAACAGGCGCAGATAGAGGTATGCCTCATCGTGAAAACAGGGGATGAGGACGGACTTCTCCGGACAAGCCTGCATACCGTAGTAGGTAGTGCCGAACATATAGGGGATAAAGACATAGAGGGCATAGTCGTCCGATGCGTCCTTGAGATATTCGTAGAGCTGGGGACTGTTGACCATCTCTTCCACAAAGGTCTTTTCCTCTTGAAGAGACAGGTGCTGTCCCTCCATCAGCCGGCGGTTGACCCGGTCAAATGCAGCAGTATCCCGACGCCGTACCGGAAACCGCCGCACCGCAATGTCCTCTACCACGGCAGTTCCGGCGGAGTAGTAGTTTTCGTTCCAGTCCGCCGAGAACTCCCTGACGCAGGTGGTGAGGATCTCCACATCCATTCCGGCACGCTGCAAATGGGTGGCGACCTCCCGCAGCTCCATTTCTGCGCCGCCGGGGATGTCCTCGCCGTACCAGGGGATCACGAATCCGATTTTTCGCATGGCTTACTGCCTCCTTCCAAAAAATTGCCGCAGTTACTTCCGCTTCTTTTTCCGGACATACGGCGGAACGGTCTGCAAAAACTCCTGCAACTGCTGCTCGAACAGCTTCCGGATCTCCGGATAGGCGAAGTCCTGCTGCCGCCTGCGCTGTCCCGCCACGATCTCCCGCCGCAGCGCAGCGTCCCGCAAAATGCGGTCGGCGCACATGGCGGCTTCCATGGGGTCGTTGGAGGAGAGCAGCACACCGCTGCCGCCCAGCGTGTCAGCAATGGCGGAGGAATCGTAGGCGAGAATGGGCACGCCGAAATACATCGCCTCCACCAGCGGCACACAGAACCCCTCGTGCTCGCTCATGCAGAGGAACAGGTCGGCGAGGTGGTAGTACGCCAGAATCGCCGGAAAGGAGATGTGTCCCGTAAAGACCACGTTGTCCAGCTCCAGTGCGCCCACATAGCGGCGCAGCCGGTGGTAATACCGCTCCATGCCCTGATACGAGCCGACGAGAAACAGGCGGGACTTGGGGTTGCAGTATTTCTTATAGCAGTAGAACGTACGGATGACGTCCTCCTGTTTTTTGTTGGGGGCGATGCGTCCCACAAAAACAAAGTTGGTGTATCCGTCGTTCTCATAGCGTGCCATGACCTCCGGATCAGGTGCCTTGGCGTAGTCGGAAAACGGGATGAGGATGGGGCGGATAACAATGGGACACTGGTAGTTCAGTTCCCGCAGAACCTGTGCATTGTAGGCGGACACTGCCATGCAGTAGTCCACCTTGTCCGCCAGATGGCAAAGTCCCCGCATGCCGTATTCGGAGATGCGGGTAAGATTGTCGTTATAGCCCTTGAAGTACTTGGCGGGGGTGATGTTGTGGAAGATCATGAGCTTGCGGCAGGGATACCGTTCCAGAGAGAAGCTCAGGTCTGTGCCGGTGGATTTGTGATAGATGATGACATCCTCACCGGACAGACGGGGCATTTTTTCCACGGGAAACGCCGTGCCCTCCGGAAGCCGCCGGTCTACGGTCTCTGCATAGATGCCGGTCTGGAAGCCCATGTTCCGGATGACAGTGGAGAGCGCCAGAACATCGTTGCCGATGGCATCGCCCATGGCCATGGTGGGCAGAAGCTGGACGATTCTCATTGTGCCTCCTCCCCGGAACATTTTGCCTGAAGCAGGGCAATCTGACTCTGCATCTGTTCCATGGCGATCTTGTTGTTTTTCTGCTGGAGTTCCAGTTCCTCAATGCGTTCCAGCAGTGCCTTGGTGCTGTGCATGCGGGACTCCAGAATATACATCTCCGTCTGCTGCTGTGCCTGAGCAATGTTGGCGTTCAGGCTGCTCTGCTCTGCGGCATATGGCTCCACATAGAAGCTCACCAGCTTGCGGATCACCTTCTTGAAGAACACGGCGACGGGATTTCCGGCGAGCGGGCGGTAGGGGTCTACCCGATGGTGCGTGCTGATATACTGCACGTTGGCACGGAGCATATCGGCATCGAAGCGCTCGCCGCTGGTGTCGCTGTCGGCATCGTTGGGAACGTCGGCAAAGGAGAGCATGTCGCTGCTGTAGCCCTTTTCCTTGATTTCCGTCCGGATCTGCTCCATAATTTCAGAAACGTCAATGGATTGATTGGTCTGATTCTCCATAAACTCTATCCTTTCTTCACTGCCACGATGGCGTAATCCTGACTGCCGTAAAGCATGTTGGAAACCGCCTTCATGGCACGGTTGAATTCCTCCAGATTTTCTGCATCACACCGCAGCGGCGGAATGGACTGTGCCGGCCGGCTGTTCTCGGTGAAAATCAGGGTGGTATCTGAAAATCCCGCCTTCTCCAGATAATACTGCATGGTCAGCGGATGCACCGGCTTGACGTGGGAGGGATCGATGTAAAACGCATTGGTATAGATGGACAGGGAGGTGGGGTTCGGTGTTTCGATCACCAGACAGCCGCCGTCCTCCAGCTTGTCGTAAGCAGTGCGGCACAGCGCCAGAATCTGTTCCGGTGTCATGTGTTCCACGACCTGTCCCAGAAAGATGCCGTCCACGGCGGACAGCTGCGCCAGATATGCCGTGCCGTCGCCGCACACTGCACGCAGCCCTTTTAGATTGCAGTAGTCCACATAGGGCTGGTAGAGGTCAATGCCCTCTGCCGGAATCTGTTCCTCCTGCATGAGGGAGAGAAATTCGCCTCTGCCGCAGCCGATGTCCAGTACGTGCTGTTTGCCCTGAAAATAGGGGAGGTACTGCCGCTGGACTTCCTTGATGTGCTCCACAGAGCCACGGAAGTGGTTCTCGAAATCGAAGTATTCGATGGTGTCGTATGCCTGTCTGGGGGCTTCCGCAGGGGGCGCAGCCGGTACAGGTGCCGCAGTATCTGCCGGGGCAGCAGCGGAAACCGCCGGTGCGGCTGCCAGCTTGCGCTCCATCTGGCGCAGCTGCATTTTGCAGCAGTCGATGTCGCCCTGATGATTTGCCAGCATGCTGTTATTGTTGCGCAGGTTGACGCATGCCTGTTCAAAGTCCTGCCGGAGCTGCTGGAGCTGTGCGGAGAGCGCAGCGTTTTCCTGCTGCGCTGCGGCCAGCTGCTGCTCCAGTGCGGCACGGTCCTGTTCGGCATCCTGAAACAGGGCATAGCACCAGCCGAACAGCTTCCGCTTGAGTGCGCCTTTCCAGCCGGACTGCTGCTGCATGCCCTGCAGGTGTTGTGATAAATTTCCCATGTTGCCTTCTTTCTAACTCAGGAATCCTGAGCAATCTTCCACTGATGGGGGACACGCATCACGCCCACATCTCCCATGGAGGAGGTCATCTGGAGGGTGACAGCGCCCTTGTAATAGTCTACCGGAATGCCCTCGCCCGCCTCGATCGCCACGTCCAGCGTATACACGCCGGGGAGCAGCCACAGGGCATCGATCTGAAATTCCGCCGTGCCGTCCCTGGTGAGGTCAAAGGCATTCTGCATGTCGATGCGGGTATTGGTGCCGTAGCAGTGCACGCCGTCCTGCCGGAAGATGCCGATGCCCAGCACGGCGTTCTGGACAGGCTCGTTGACGGAATAGGCGATGCGCAGCCGGACAGGACTCCCCGTGGGGAAAGCCGCCTGCTGCTGTCCGTCGGCATCCAGAAGGCGGATCTGTTCCAGATGCGCCTTGCCGTTGCCCCAGCGGTTCTTGTTGTCCGATTCTTTTCGCTTTTTCTGCTGTTCCTGCTTGCGTTCCAGATCCTTGCGGGTGCTCTCCTGCATCTTTTGTCCCATGAACTCCAGATACTCCAGATCCACATCCCGCACCGGCCCCTCCGCACGGATAAGTCCGTCGTGAATCCAGATGGCACGCTCGCAGATCTGCTCGATCTGTCCCAGTGCGTGGGACACGATGACGATGGTCGTGCCGTTTGCCTTGATCTCCCGCAGCTTCTGGAAGCACTTCGCCTGAAAGTTTGCGTCGCCCACGCCGAGAATCTCGTCGATGAGCAGCACGTCAGCATCCACGTTGATCGCCACGGAAAAGGCGAGGCGCATATACATGCCGGAGGAGTAGGTGCGGACGGGGTTGTCAATGAATTCCTCCAGCTCGGAGAAATCGATGATGGTTTGCAGGCGCTGGTCGATTTCTTTCTTGTTCAGTCCGAAAATCGCCGCATTGGTGTAGATGTTCTCCCTGCCGCTCATGTCCGGATGGAATCCGGCGCCCAGCTCGATGAGGCTGGAAACCCGTCCCTTGATCTGGATAGAGCCGCTGTCGGGGTAGAGAATGCGGGTCAGGAGCTTCAGGGTGGTACTTTTGCCGCAGCCGTTGTGCCCGATCAGTCCCACCGCTTCGCCGCGCTTGACGGTGAACGAGATGCCCCGCAGCACGTGGCGCACCTCGTGACGGCGGCGGTTCCGGAAGAGCAGCCGTTCCTTGAAGCTCTGTCCCTTGTCCAGATAGACCTTGAAGTTTTTGGTGACGTTGTCAACGACAATGACGTTTTCGTTTTCTGCCATAATTACAATTCCTCCGCAAATCCCTTTTTCAGTTTGCCGAACACCAGCATGCCCAGAATCAAGAACAGCACGCCCAGTACGACTGCCTCCAGAAGGCTGGCGAGGTTGGGCACCTGTCCGCTGTAGAGTACGGAGCGGTAGCAGCTGATGATGGAGGACATGGGGTTGATGTGATAGATGAAGCGCAGCTTCTGCGGAATCATGTCGATGGAGTAGAAGATGGGAGTCATGTACATCCAGATCATGGTGACGATACCCAGAATGTGTTCCAGATCCCGGAAATAGACCGTAATGGCGGAGGCGAGCATTGCCATGCCCAGCGCCAGAAAATACTCCACGATCATGATGACTGGCAGACAGAGCAGCGCCAGCGGATTGATGGGAACACGAGCCACCACCATGACGGGGATGATGATGCAAAAGCAGAGCAGCATGTTGACAAAGCAGCTTGTGACGTAGGAGATGGGGATGACCTCTCTGGGGAAGTAGATCTTTTTCACCAGATCCTTTTGGGCAACCACGGAGCTGGAACCGCCGGTGATGGCGGAGGAGAAGAAGATCCACGGCACCAATGCCACAAACAGATACAGGTAGTATTTGTCAATGCCAGCCTTCATGATGTAGGTGAACACAAAGGTATAGACAACCAGCTGCATCAGGGGATTGATAAACGTCCAGAGGAATCCGAGGACAGAGCCTTTGTAGCGGCCGCGCAGATCTTTTTTCACAAGGCTAAAGATCATCTGCCGGTAATCATAAATTTCCTTCCATACTTTCATAGAAATACCTGTCCGTTCTGTGTGTTTTTTCGAATGCGCAGAAACGGGGAAAAAAGCGGGTTTCTGCGACAGTGCACTCACAATTTATTATAACCCATTTTGTAGGAAAAGTCAATGTTTTTGGAAAACCGTGAGCACGAATCAGCTTTTATCTTCTAAAGCCTCCCCTGAAAGGGGAGGGGGACCGCCGATAGGCGGTGGAGAGGTTCTTTAACGAAAAAAGCCGGAGACATCACTGTCTCCGGCTTGAACCGTTCCTGCTGGAATTCCGGAACTTAGTCCTTGTTCTCAGCGATATAGTCTACGATATCACCAACGGTCTTGATGCCCTCCAGATCCTCGTCTGCGATCTTCACATCAAATTCCTCTTCCACAGCCATTACCAGATCTACCAGATCCAGAGAATCTGCGCCCAGATCTTCCTGAATGGTTGCTTCGGTGGTAACTTCGTCGTCGTCTACACCCAGCTGATCGACAACCAGTTCCTTGAGCTTGTCAAAAATTTCTTCTTTTGCCATTTCGTTTTCCTCCAATAATTGATGTTGCACCCCCGTGGGGATGCGGCGTCATCGGGGACACCCAAACCGTCACCGGACTGCATTTCTGCGGCGCCGGTGCGGCACGGAATCGGAACACGCCGATTTTCCTTCATCTAGTATACCGCCTTTTTGGCAAAACGTCAATATCTTTTTGTGATTTTTCTGAGATTGTTTTTTCGCCTTGCCGCCGCCCGGACAGACACAGCGCTGCGGGTCGGTGCGGTACGGAACGGGTACGGTTCTCAGGCTTCCTGGAACACGCCGATTTTCCTAAACTTAGTATACCGTTCTTTTTGTAAAACGTCAATATCTTTTTGTGATTTTTCCGATATCGTTTTTACCAAATATTCCTTAATATTTTCGGATATTTTGTCGATATCGTTTTGTGCGCCGCCCTCCGGCTCCGGAATGATGGCTTCGGCAACGCCAAACCGCACCATATCCTCCGCCGTGATCTGGAGCACCTCGCAGGCATCCTGTTCTCTGGACGCATCCTTCCACAGAATGGAAGCGCATCCTCTGGGGGAGATGACCGAGTACAGGGCGTTTTCCAGCATTGCCAGATCATCGCAGACGCCCAGCGCCAGCGCACCGCCGCTGCCGGCCTCGCCCAGCACCACCGAGATCACCGGTGTCCGCAGCATCATAAATTCAGCAATGTTGCGGGCGATCGCCTCGCCCTGTCCACGCTCTTCCGCCTCCACGCCGCAGAATGCGCCGGGCGTGTCGATCAGACAGATCACAGGACGGTGGAATTTTTCCGCCTGATGCGCCAGACGCAGCGCCTTGCGGTAGCCCTCCGGATGGGGCATGGCGAAATTGGACGCCTTGTTCTCCCGGATGTTGCGCCCCTTGACCTGCGCCAGAACCGTGACCGGTGTGCCGTTCAGCCGGCAGATACCGCCGATGAGTGCGCCGTCGTCGCCGACGCCGCGGTCGCCGTGCAGTTCATAGAAATCCGTAAAAATTCGTGGGATATAGTCCCGCACGGTGGGACGGTTCTTGTCCCGGATGAGCAGCTGCCGATCCCATGCGGAAAGCTTTTGTGTTTCTTGTTCCATCCTTGCCCCTCCTTAGCCGTTTTCCCGTTCATAGCCGTGCAGCTTCAGCAGGTGGGACAGTGTGCTGCGCATGGTGCGCCGCTCCACGATCATATCCACAAAGCCCTTTTCCTGCACAAATTCTGCCAGCTGGAAGTTGTCGGGAAGCCGCTGGCGGATGGTGCCCTCGATGACACGCCGTCCGGCGAAGCCGATGAGCACCTTGGGTTCTGCCAGAATGATGTCCCCCAGCGATGCAAACGAAGCGGTGACACCGCCGGTGGTGGGATCTGTCATCACTGTGAGGTACAGCAGTCCGGCCTCGCTGTGCCGGGCCACGGCACCGGAGGTCTTTGCCATCTGCATGAGGGAGAGAATGCCCTCCTGCATCCGTGCACCGCCGGATGCGGTGAAAGCGACCACCGGCAGCCCTTTTTCTGTGGCGGTTTCAAAGGCACGTGTGATCTTTTCGCCCACTACGCTGCCCATGGATGCCATCATGAAATGGGAGTCCATGATAATGAGGACGGTGCGGGAGCCTTTGATGGTGCACTCGCCGGTAATGACAGCGTCCCGCATGCCGGTCTGGGTCTGGGAGCGCTCGATCTTCTGCGCATAGTCCGGAAAGTGCAGCGGGTCGGCGCTGTGCATGCCGGCATCGTATTCCACAAAGGAATTTTTGTCCGCCGTGATGCGCAGGCGCTCTGCTGCGGTCAGCCGTGCGTGATAGTTGCAGTTGGGGCAGACCTTGCCCTGTTCCTGAAACTGGCTCTCCGGCACGGACTGCTGGCAGCGGGGGCATTTGAACATAGGCTCATGTTCTGCGGTTGTGTCGTCGTTGAAGCGTTTGGTGACGTTTCTGAATAAATCTTCCAATGCCATGTATGTTTCACCCTACTCTCTGTTCACACCGTCAGCGCTGCGGCGTTCCTGAATTTTTCTGATCCCGGAGGAACTTCTCCAGAAAGCTGTTGTCGTAGCTGCCGGCCTCGAAATCCTTGTTCTTGATCAGCCGGAGCTGGAAGTCGATGTTGGAGTCGATGCCGTCCACGATAAATTCCGCCAAAGCCCAGCGCATTTTCATGATCGCCTCATGGCGGGTTGGCGCATGCACGATGAGCTTTGCGATCATGGAGTCGTAGTAGGGCGGGATGGTATAGCCCTGATAGACTGCGCTGTCCACCCGCACGCCGGGGCCGCCGGGGATGTGCAGGGAACGGATGGTGCCGGGGGACGGCCGGAAGTCCTGATCGGGATTCTCGGCGTTGATGCGGCACTCGATGGCGTGGCCACGGACTTCGATGTCCTTCTGGGTGAACGGCAGGGGCTTGCCCTGTGCCACCAGCAGCTGGGTCTGCACCAGATCCACGCCCGTGACCCACTCGGTCACAGGATGCTCCACCTGAATGCGGGTGTTCATCTCCATGAAGTAGAAGTTGCGGTCGCTGTCCACCAGAAATTCGATGGTGCCGGCGTTATAATAGCCGCACGCCTTGGCAGCACGGACGGCTGCCTCCTGCATGGCGCTGCGCAGCTCCGGTGTCATCAGCGGACTGGGGCTCTCCTCCAGCACCTTTTGGTTCCGGCGCTGCATGCTGCAGTCCCGCTCACCCAGTGCCACGGTGTTGCCCATCTGGTCGGCGATGATCTGGATCTCCACGTGATGGGGTCCGAGGATGAGCTTTTCCAGATAGACCTCATCGTTGCCGAAGAACATCTTCGCCTCTTCCTTTGCCACGGACATCTGCTCTTCCAGCTCCTCCGGCGAGTTGACACGGCGAATGCCTCTGCCGCCGCCGCCGGCGGATGCCTTGACCAGTACCGGATAGCCGATCTCTGCGGCGATGCGCTTTGCCTCCTCCACCGAGGAAACAGCGCCGTCCGAGCCGGGGATGACCGGAACGCCGGCAGCCTTCATGGTCTCCTTGGCTCTCGCCTTGTCGCCCAGCATGGCGATGGATTCCGGCGACGGGCCGATGAAGGTAATGCCGTTGTCGATGCAGAGCTGTGCAAATTCCGCACTCTCCGACAAAAAGCCGAAGCCCGGATGCAGTGCGGAAGCGCCGGTGTTCTGGCAGGCGGCGATGAGGGCGTTTCTGTTCAGGTAGCTCTCCTGTACGGAGGGCGGCCCGATGCAGACGGATTCATCCGCAATCTCTGCGTGCAGCGCATTGCGGTCTGCGGTGGAGTAGACCGTGACGCATTGCAGCCCCGCCTCACGGCAGGCACGGATGATCCGCACAGCGATCTCACCGCGGTTTGCAATTAAAACCTTTTTCCACATGTTGCTTGCCTCACTGCTCTACTGCAAATTTGATCTCGCAGGAAACGGCACGCTTGCCGTCTACGGTTGCCTCTGCCTTGCCCACGCCCATGGGGCCGCGCTGTGCGATGATCTCCACAGAGAGGTCGAGCACGTCGCCCGGCACCACCTGACGGCGGAACTTTGCCTTGTCGATTCCGGCAAAGAGGGCGATTTTGCCCTTGAATTCCGGCTGGGACAGGATGCAGACAGCGCCTGCCTGTGCCAGCATTTCAATCATCAGCACGCCCGGCGTCACCGGCTTTTCGGGAAAATGTCCCTTGAACCAGAAGTCGTCTGCCTTGATATACTTTCTTGCCACAATGCGCTTGCCGATTTCCATTTCCAGCACCTCGTCAATGAGGAGAAACGGGTCACGGTGGGGGATGATCTCCTTGATCTGTTCCTGATTCAACAATACTTCTGCCATATCTGCACTCCTTTACGCAAGAATCATCAGCGGCTGGTCATACTCGACCGCCTCGCCGTTTTTCACCAGAATCTCCTGAACAGTGCCGTCCATATCGCTCTGCACCTCATTCATCAGCTTCATGGATTCGATAATCATGATCACATCGCCCTTTTTCACGGTGTCGCCCACCTGTACAAAGGGAGGCTGATCCGGAGAGGGAGAGGCGTAGAATGTGCCCACGATGGGCGACTTGATGATCTTGCCGCTGAGGGGCTTCTCCTCCGCTGCGGGAGCCGGAGCAGATGCAGCAGCTGCCGGAGCGGCAGCCGGCGTAGCCATGGGGACACCCATAGGCGGCATCGGCGGCGGGCACTTCTTGCCCTTGATGGTGATGCACTTGTCCTCCGATGCAATGGTGATCTCGCCCAGATCCTTTGCGGCGACGAGGTCGGCCAGCTTCTCGATGGTTTCCAGCGTCACCATATCATAAATTTTTTCACTCATGTCTGATTCTCCTTAGTCTACGCACTTCTTGAAGCACAGGGTGGCGTTGTGTCCGCCAAAGCCCAGCGAGTTCGACAGTGCGGCGCTGACCGGCATTTCTACCGGTCCATCGACACAGTAATCCAGATCGCACTCCGGATCCGGTGTGGTGTAGCCGATGGTCTGGTGGATGAAACTGTCCCGGATGGACAGCGCACAGACAACTGCCTCCACAGCACCCGTGCCGCCCAGCATGTGGCCGGTCATGGACTTGGTGGAATTGATCTTGACCTTTCGTGCCTGTTCCTCGCCCAGAGCGATCTTCACTGCCTTGGTTTCCAGCATATCGTTCAGGTGGGTGGAGGTGCCGTGGGCATTGATATAGGTGATGTCTTCCGGCTTCAGACCGGCTTCGGTGTACGCCTCGATCATTGCCCTGGAGGATGCGCCGCATTCGTCTGCCGGAGCTGTCATGTGGTATGCGTCGCAGGTTGCGCCGTAGCCGGCCAGCTCGCAGTAGATCTTGGCACCACGTGCCTTGGCATGTTCGTATTCCTCCAGCACCAGTACCGCAGAGCCTTCGCCCAGGACAAAGCCGCCGCGGTTCAGGTCGAACGGGGTGGATGCCTTTGCCGGATCGCTCTCTGTGGTCAGCGCTTTCATGGTGCGGAAACCGCCCAGTGTGAACTCTGTGATGGTGGATTCGCTGCCGCCGCACAGGCACACATCCAGATAGCCGTCCTTGATCTTGCGGAACGCCTCGCCGATGGCGTGGGTTGCGGAGGCGCAGGCAGTGGTGGTGCAGAAGTTGTCGCCGCGGAAGCCGGTGCGGATGGCAACCTGACCGGCAGCCATGTTGCCGATCATCATGGGTACGAAGAACGGCGAGATGCGTCCCGGACCCTTGGCACGGTACTTGTCATGCTCTTCCTCAATTCTGCCGATGCCGCCGATGCCGCAGCCGATGATGGTGCCCACACGGTACGGATCCATGTCCTTGAAATCCGAGCCGGCATCTTTCAGCGCCTGAACTGCCGATGCCACGGCAATCTGTGTGAACCGTTCCATGTGGCGGATGTCCTTGCGGTCGAAGTATTCCGCCGGATCGAAGTCACGGATGATACCGGCAACGCTGACACCCAGTTCGGTGGTGTCAAAGCTGTCGATCTTGGAAACACCCAGTGTTCCCTTCTTTACATTTTCCCAGAACTTTTCCACAGTGCTGCCCAGCGGGTTGACTGTGCCAAGTCCGGTGATGACTACTCTTTTCATAGTTCCTCGCTCTCTGCCGCAGCTGTGCGGCAAGCTTGTTTCTCAATTCTTAGAACCTGTCTTCACAAGCGTATACAAGTGTCTTTTCGGCAAATTTTGCTGCATCCTGCGTGAAAAATACTTGCCTGCAACAAAATTATGCTCGAAAATCCGCATATATTTCCTATGCATACAAGCTCTGAAAGCATTTTCAGCTTGCCTCCCCTGAAAGGGGGAGGGGGACCAGCGAAGCTGGTGGAGGGGGTTTTACGGGAAACCCCTTACATCATCAGTCCGCCGGAGATCTCAACGACCTGACCGGTGACATAGCTTGCATCCTCAGAGCACAGGAAAGAAATCACGCTTGCCACTTCCTGCGGGTCGCCGTAGCGCTTCATTGCCACCAGTTCCAGCATCTTGCTGCGCTGTTCCTCGGTGAGAGCGTCAGTCATGGGTGTCTTGATGAAGCCCGGAGCAACGGCGTTGACGGTGATATTGCGGGAGCCCAGCTCTTTTGCCACGGTCTTGGTCATGCCGATGATGGCAGCCTTGGATGCGGAATAGTTGATCTGTCCCGGATTGCCGTACAGACCGGCAACGGATGCCAGACTGACAATGTGTCCGTGGCGCTGGCGCATCATGACAGCGCCCACCAGCTTCATCATGTTGAACACGCTTTTCTGGTTGACGGCGATGACAGCGTCGTACTGCTCCTCAGACATGCGCACCATCAGACCGTCCTTGGTGATGCCGGCGTTGTTGACCAGTGCGTCGATCGAGCCGAAACGCTCTTTTACTGCCTTGGTCATTGCTTCGCACTGGGCATAGTCTGCCACGTTTGCGGCAAAAAGCTCTGCCTCTACGCCGAAGCTGCGGCACTCTTCTGCGACCTTCTCAGCGTTTGCCTTATCGGAATCGCTGGGGAAGTGATTGATTGCGATATTATAACCGTCCTTCGCCAGACGCTTGGCGATGCATGCGCCAATACCCTGAGAAGCACCTGTAATCAATGCTGTTGCCATGGTAATTTCTCCTTTATCTCAACTCAGTTTTTGCCCAGTAACCGGAACGCCTGTGCCCACATCTCGTCGATAACCTCTTTGCAGGGTTTGATCTCGTGGATCATACCGGCGATCAGACCGCACAGGAATGACCCCTCGTCCACGTTGCCGTCTACCACTGCCTTGCGCAGAGAGCCGACGGTCATTGCCTCAAAGTCCTCCGGCGGGCAGGCTGCCTTTTCCATTGCCTGAAGCTTCTTGGTATACTTGGTCTTGATGCCGCGGCAGGGACTGCCGGAGTAGAAGCCGGTGATCTGGTTGTCGGTGTCCTTTGCCTTGAGTACCAGCTCCTTGTATTTCGGGGAGATCTGGCATTCCTCTGTGGCGAGGAACCGTGTGCCCAGCTGGACACCCTCAGCGCCCAGCATGAATGCCGCAGCGATACCTCTGCCGTCTGCGATACCGCCGGCAGCGATGACCGGAATGTCTACCGCATCCACGACCTGCGGCACCAGACACATGGTGGTGTTCATGCCGATGTGTCCGCCGGACTCGGTGCCCTCTGCAACAACGGCATCAGCGCCGGCACGTTCCATGCGCTTTGCCAGCGCCACAGACGGAACCACCGGAATCACCTTGATGCCGGCTGCCTTCCATGCGTCCATATACTTGCCGGGGTTGCCTGCGCCGGTGGTGACGATGGGCACGTGTTCATCAATGACCAGCTGTGCCAGATCATCGGCGTTGGGGCTCATGAGCATGATGTTCACGCCAAAGGGGTTCTGTGTCTTTTCTTTGCAGGTGCGGATCTGTTCCCGCAGATAGTCGATGGGGGCGCTGCCGCCTGCGATCAGACCGACTGCGCCGGCGTTGGACACTGCCGAAGCCAGTGTGCTCTCGGCGATCCACGCCATGCCGCCCTGAATCATGGGGTACTTGCACCCCAGCAGTTTGGTAATTCTGGTTTCCATATCGAGATACATCCTTTCCAGTTGGGATTGATTGATTAAAATGTATTAGTATTCCATAATGAGTGCGGCATAGGTCAGACCTGCGCCGAAGCCCACCAGACACACCTTTTCGCCACGCTGGATCTTTCCGGCACGGATCGCCTCATCAAAAGCGATGGGAATCGAAGCGCTGGAGGTGTTGCCGTGGTATTCAATGTTGGTGATGACCTTTTCCATGGGCTGTTTCAGGAACTTCATGGCAGTTTCGATGATGCGCATGTTTGCCTGATGGGGGACGATCTTGTCCAGATCATTCAGGTCGAAGCCGATCTTTTCGGCTGCCATGGTTGCCGCCTTTGCCAGTGCGTGGGTGGCGAACTTGTACACCTCTCTGCCGTCCTGCAGCATGGTGTGCTCCCAGCCCTCCGGACCGGGACCCATGCCGTCATCGTATTCTGCCAGACGCTCCGGCTTTACGAATGGCGACTGGGGCAGGGCGCTGTGGGCATAGAGATACTTGGCACCCGTGCCGTCTGCGCCCAGATGGCTGGTGTACAGAGCATCTTCCTTGTATTCGATCAGTGCCGCAGCAGCGCCGTCCCCGAAGAGAATGCAAGAGGAGCGGTCGCTGTAGTTGGTGATCTTCGACAGACTCTCGTTGGCGATGACCAGCGCATACCTGATGGAGGAATCGGTTTTCAGGAAGCGGTGTGCGGTGTCCATGGCATAGACAAAGCCGGAGCAGGCTGCGTTCAGATCGAAGCAGGCTGCGTTCACAGCGCCGATCTTGCCCTGAATGATGCAGGACATAGAGGGTGTGCAGTATTCCGGTGTAATGGTGGTGTCGATCAGCAGACCGATCTCCGCCGGATCAATGCCCGCTGCCTCAATGGCACGCTTGGCTGCCTGAACGCCCATGTACCAGGTCGGCTCGCCATCCGAAATATGGCGTGTGCCGATGCCGGTGCGTGTCCGGATCCACTCGTCGTTGGTTTCTACGATTTTTGCCATATCGTCGTTTGTCACCTGAAATTCAGGGGTATAGCTGCCTGTGCCTAAAACATGAATGCCCATGCCAAAAATTCCTCCGTTCACAGGGCGCACCGGCGGCAGGCTGCGCCGGCAAAGATCCCGAAATGCGCTGCTGCTGAAAAAAATTCGGTGCGTCCTATTGTTTCTTTTGCTTTTTTGTGTTATGATAGAAGCAGGGGCCACACCGGCGAAAAATGCCGGATGCGGTCTGCAAAAATAGTATTGCCGTCCTGTGGAGATATCCCGGCAGGCTTTGCGGCTACACACTCTTCTATTATAGATGATTTTACAGCGTTTTGCAATGTAAAACGGGAACTTTTCGAGGTAGAAAAAGTGAAATACTATTTTTTGCACAAAATTTAACGTGGATATTTGTGCAGGTTTGTACATCTCCATGAGAAAGGATCAGATATTATGACAACGATCGCACTTTTTTCGGGACAGGGTTCCCAGTATGAAAAGATGGGACTGGATCTGGTAAAGCAGGATGCCGAACTGGAATCCATTTATGAGGCAGCATCCGAGGCGCTGGGCTTTGATTTGTTCGCCATTGTTGCAGATGCTGACGCACAGACGCTGGGGCGCACCATTTACGCACAGCCTGCCATTATGGCGACCTCTCTGATATGCCTGGAGGCAGCTAAGAAGCGAGGTTTTACGTATGACGCCGTTGCCGGCCATTCGCTGGGCGAGTACGCCGCAATGGTAGCTGCCGGTATGCTGTCCCTGGAGGACGGCTTCAAGGTCATCAAGGCCCGTTCCGAGGCAATGGATGCCGCAGCTGCGGCAGCAGACGGGGCAATGTGCGCTGTGCTGAAGCTGGCGCCGGCAGAGGTGGAGCGCATCTGTGCCGAGACCGAAGGCTATGTTGTCCCGGCAAACTATAACTCCGCCGTTCAGACGGTCATCGCCGGCGACCGTGCCGCTGTGGAAAAGGCAGCCGAGGCGTGCGCAGCGCAGAAGGGCAGAACCGTGATGCTGGCTGTGGCAAGCGCATTCCACACCAAGTTCATGCAGCCGGCAGCCGATGCGTTCTATGAGGCAGTCAGGGATGTGAAGTTTGCCGCACCGAAGGTGCCGTTCTACTCCAACGTGCTGGGCGGTGTGCGCACAGACTTCTCCGATATGCCCAAGGCACTGGCAGAGCACATTGTTTCGCCGGTACGCTTCACCGATGAGCTGGCAGCCATGCAGGCAGCCGGCATCACACGCTACATCGAGTTCGGCCCGAAGAACGTGCTGACCGGTCTGGTGAAAAAGACGCTCAAGGGTGTTACCGCAAAGAACTGCGAGAACTGTGAGACACTGGAAGGAGTTCTGGAATAATGGAACAGTACACATTGATCGGACACCCGCTGGGACACTCCATGTCGCCGTTTATCCACGAGCGGCTGTTTGCCATGGCGGGCAGAAAGGCAGAGTACACCCTGACCGATATCGCACCGGAGCACCTGCTGGAAAAAGAACCGTTTCTCCGGAGCTTACAGGGCTTTAACATCACCATTCCCCACAAGATGGCAGTCATCCCCATGGTAGACCGGCTGGACGAGAGCGCCAGGCGCTACGACTCCGTCAACTGCGTGGCAAACGTAGACGGCAAGCTGGTGGGCTATAACACCGACTGCGACGGCTTTACCATGTCCGTGAAGGATTATCCCATGGACGGCAAGGTGCTTCTCATCGGCTGCGGCGGTGTGGGGCGTATGATTGCCACCGAGGCGCTACGCAGCGGTGCAGACCTGACCATCGGCATCATCCCGCAGGATCGGGAGCTGGTGGAGACCTTCATTCAGGAGGCAAAACAGCACATGCCGGATGCTAAGGTGCAGTATGCCGTGACCGCAGAGATTCACGAGAAGTTTGATGTCATCATCAACGCTTCGCCGGTGGGCATGTTCCCCAAGGCGGACGCTTGTCCGGTTTCTGACGAACTGATTGATCAGGCGGACTATTTCTTTGACGTGATCTATAATCCCACCAAGACGCTGTTCCTCCGCAAGGCGCTGGCGCAGGGCAAGACCGCAAAGGGCGGCGCAGCCATGCTGGTATTGCAGGCAGTCCGTGCCCACGAGATCTGGAACGGCGACAGCTATACCCAGGAGCAGATCGACACCATCATTCGGGAGATGGAACAGACCATCGACCAGCAGAATGGCACACACTGAGGAGGGCGCATGAAAGCGATTTTTTTGTGCGGCTTTATGGGCTGCGGCAAATCCACCGTGGGGGAACTGGTTGCCAGGCAGCTCAAGCTGCCCCTCATTGACACCGATGCCTATCTGGTGGAGCAGGAGGGACGCAGCATTCCGGAGATCTTCGCACAGGACGGCGAGCCGTATTTCCGGAAGATCGAGGCAGAGGCGATCCGGACGCTCTGCGGCACACAGGCGGTCATCGCCTGCGGCGGCGGTGCCATGCTGAATCCGGACAGCGCAGCAGCTGCCCGGAAAGAGGGCGTTGTGGTGCTGCTGGACGAGTCCTTTGACACCTGCTATCGGCGCATCAAGGGCGACACCAACCGTCCCATTGTGCAGCGCAGCACCAAGGAGGAACTGGAGCAGCTCTTTCAAAAGCGTGCGGCAGTGTACCGTGCCAATGCCTCCTGCGTGGTCGCCGGCGGCGTATCCCCCAGGAAGATGGCGGAGCGTGTCATCGCTGCGGTACAGGAAGCTTAGAGCTTGTGTTCATAGGAAATATATGCGGATTTTCGAGCAAATTTTTTTGCAGACAAGGCAAAAATTTGCAGGCATACTTTCGTATGGCAAGAATTTTTAACGCAGTATGCAACAAAATTTGCCGAAAAGACGTAGATAGACGCCTATGAACACGAGCTCTTAACCAAAATTCTTGTTGCATATGACAAAAGGCGAGCGGAATGCGGTTCCGTTCGCCTTTTTGATGCGTTGCTGCTTGGAATCAGGAGTGGCTCTCCAGCTTGGCGTTTGCCAGCATCAGCTTGATGCGGTTCTCCTGGTTGACTCTGGTTGCGCCGGGGTCATAGTCGATCGCCACAATGTTGGCGTTGGGGTAGGCGTTCTTGATGGTGCGTGCCATGCCCTTTGCCACGATGTGATTCGGCAGGCAGCCGAACGGCTGCGTGCAGATGATGTTCTCTGTGCCGGTTTCCGCCAGCACTGCCATTTCGGCGGTGATCATCCAGCCCTCCCCCATGGAAACGCCCTGACTGATGTACTTGTCTGCGGCACGGCGCAGATCCTCGAAGTCGTGGGGTGGGGTGAACTCGCCGTGCTTCTGGATCGCCCGGATCATCTGTACCTGCTTGCTGTGGAGGAACTTGTACCCCAGCCCGAACGCCAGCGTCTTGAAGTTCCTGTAGTCGTACAGGTGGCTGTTGGTCTCGCTGTTGGCAGCGCAGTACAGGATAAATTCCAGCAGCGTGGGCACAACGGGTTCACAGCCCTCGGAGATGAGGAAGTCTTCCAGATGGTTGTTCGCCAGCGGGGAATACTTGACGTAGATCTCGCCGATGATGCCCACCTTGATCTTGGGCTTCTTGCTGCGGGGGATGGCAGCGAAGTCCCTGAGAATCTGGGCGTAGGTCTTTTCGGCGGAGAGAAACTTGTTGCTCTCGAACAGCTTGGGCAGCTTCTCCTGCCATGCGTCCAGCACCTGCTGGGACTCGCCCTCGTTCAGCTCGTAGGGACGGCACTGGTTGAACAGCGTCATGAGCAGATCGGCGTACAGGACGGCGTAGACCATTTTGATGCACAGCGCCGGTGTCAGTTCCAGACTGCTGTCCTTTTCCAGTCCGGCGAAGTTCAGGGAGATGACCGGCACCTGCGGGAACTGCTCCGCCATGCACTTGCGCAGCAGATGGATGTAATTGGACGCACGGCATCCGCCGCCGGTCTGGGTGATAAGCAGGGCGGTGTGGTCGATGTCATACTTGCCGCTCTTCAGCGCCTCCATAAACTGTCCCACAACCAGCAGTGCCGGATAGCAGGTGTCGTTGTGGACGTTTTTCAGTCCCTCCTCCACCACAGTGCGGGAGGTGGACTCCAGCAGTACCACGTGATACCCGAACTGTTCCAGAATGCGAATGAGCAGGTGGAAGTGAATGGGGAGCATGTTGGGTGCAAGAATGGTATAGGTCTTCTTCATTTCCGGTGTGAATTTTGCATATGCCATAAGATATGGGTACCTCCTTGGAATGCCCGGACGGTGGAACGGCTTGTGGTCTGCGGCATCATGCCTCCGCTGGTTCGGCGGGACTTTGTTTCTGTGTCTGTTCCATGGCGGCGATCAGGCTTCGCAGGCGGATCTTGATGGCACCCAGATTGCTGATCTCGTCGATTTTCAGCTGGGTGTACAGCTTTCCGCCGTCCTCCAGAATCCGCCGCACCTCGTCGGTGGTGATGGCATCGATGCCGCAGCCGAAGGACACCAGCTGTACCAGCTGCATATCCGGCTGGGTGGTGACGTACCTGGCAGCACGGTACATTCTGGAGTGGTATGTCCATTGGTTCAGCGCCTGTAATTCCGGTGTCTGCGCCAGATGCGCCACGCTGTCCTCGGTGATGACGGCAAGCCCCAGACTGGCGATGAGCTTGTGGATGCCGTGGTTGATCTCCGGGTCAATGTGGTAGGGTCTGCCTGCCAGCACGATGATCTGCCTGCCTGCCTCCCGTGCCTGCCGGACGATCTCCTCGCCCTCGGCAACAATGTCCTTCCGGTACTGCTCCAGTGCGGCGAAGCCGTGTTCCAGCGCCTGTTCCACCTCTTTTTTCGAGGCATACTTGGCGAAGATGGTGTGGAGCGCCTTGACCACATGGCTGCGGCGGTTCAGGTCGAGGAACGGGTGCAGGAAGTTGCTGTCCGTCAGTTTTTCGCAGTTTGCCATGAGCAGCTCCGGATAATACGCCACAACGGGGCAGTTGTAGTGATTGTCGGAATCGCCCTCGTCGATGTTGTAGCTCATGCAGGGGTAGAAGATGAAGTCCACGCCCTGTTCCAGCAGGCTCTCAATGTGACCGTGCGTCAGCTTTGCCGGATAGCAGACTGTGTCGGACGGAATGGTGCTCTGTCCTTTATAATACGTATTCCGTGTGCTCTCCTCGGAGAACTTCACGGCAAATCCCAGCTCTGTAAAGAACGTGTGCCACAGGGGCATCTGGTCGTAGTAGTGCAGCGCCAGCGGCAGTCCCACCGTTGCCTTGGGCTTTTCCGGCTGGTGCTCTGCCAGCGAGAGGATGTGCCGGTACTTCCACTCGAACAGATTGGGCAGCTGCTCCGCTTCTTTCTTGCCGGCACCCTTTTCACAGCGGTTTCCGGAGATGAACCGTCCGCCGTCGGAGAACCGGATGATGCTCAGGGCACAGTGCGCCGTGCAGCCCTTGCAGGTGGCAGCTTTTGCCGTGTAGGAGAAGTTTTTCAGATCCTCTGCGCTGCGCAGGGTGGTGGTGCCGCTGGAGCGCTCCTGTGCATAGAGAGCTGCGCCGAATGCGCCCATCAGACCGGAGATCGCCGGCCGGATAACGTCGTGGCCGATCTCCCGCTCAAAGCACCGCAGCACGGCGTCGTTCAGGAATGTGCCGCCCTGTACCACGATGTGCTGTCCCAGCTCCTCGGGATTGCGGGCACGGATGACCTTGTAGATGGCGTTCTTGACGATAGAGCCGGACAGACCGGCGGAGATATCCTCGATGGTTGCACCGTCCTTCTGCGCCTGCTTGACGCTGCTGTTCATGAAAACGGTGCAGCGGGAGCCCAGGTCTACCGGATGCTCGGCGAACAGCCCCAGTCTGGAGAAGTCGGCGATGTCGTAGCCCAGCGCCACGGCGAACGCCTGAATAAACGAGCCGCAGCCGGAGGAACATGCCTCGTTCAGCATGATGCTGTCAATGCTGTGGTTTTTGATCTGGAAGCACTTGATGTCCTGGCCGCCGATGTCGATGATGAAGTCCACCTCCGGACAGAAGAACGATGCCGCCTTGAAGTGCGCCACGGTTTCCACAATGCCGAAGTCCACGCCCAGTCCGGCACGGATGAGATCCTCGCCGTAGCCGGTGACGGCGCTGCCGCAGATGGTGCAGTCCGGACTCAGCCCCTCATAGAGGGCGGACAGCTCCCGTTTGATGCAGTCCAGCGGCTGTCCCTTGTTGGAGGCGTAGAAATCATAGAGCAGCTCGTGGTTTTCCGAGAGCAGCACGATCTTGGTGGTGGTAGAGCCGGCATCAATGCCCAGATACGCCTTGCCGGCATAGGTGCGGTAGTCGCTCCGTGCCACATCGTGGGCGGCGTGGCGCTCCTGAAACCGCTGGTATTCCTCCGGATAGCTGAACAGGGGCTTGTCTGCCACCAGCGCTGTCTGCGTCTGTGCCTGCGCCAGCATCTCCTGCAACTGCGTCAGAGTGTAGGCATCCGGCAGGGCGCAGGCGGACAGGGCGCTGCCGTAGGCGACAAAGGTTCTGCCGTCCTCCGGAAAATGGGCGTGTTTCCCGTCCAGCTGTAGCGTCTTGGTGAAAGCGTTGCGCAGTCCCTGCAAAAAGGACAGCGGGCCGCCCAGAAAGAGCACGTTGCCCTGGATGCGTCTGCCCTGTGCCAGACCGGAAACCGTCTGGTCTACGACTGCCTGAAAGATGCTGGCGGCGATGTCCTCCCGCCGTGCGCCCTGATTCAGGAGGGGCTGGATGTCCGACTTGGCGAAAACACCGCAGCGGGAGGCGATGGGATACACTTTTTCCGCACGGAGTGCCATCTGATCCAGCTGGTCTACGCTGACATCCAGCAGCGTTGCCATCTGGTCGATAAAAGCGCCCGTACCGCCGGCACAGCTGCCGTTCATGCGCTGTTCCACACCGCCGGTGAGGAAGATGATCTTGGCATCCTCGCCGCCCAGCTCAATGACGGCATCGGCTTCGGGACAGCGTTCCTTGACGGCGAGAAATGCGGCGTGGACTTCCTGCACAAAGGGCAGCTTCGCCGCCTGCGCCAGCCCCAGACCGGCAGAACCGGTGATGCTGACACGCATGGCATCGGCGGGGTACTGCTGCGCCAGCTCGCCCAGCTTTCCGCAGACGGTCTCCCGCACCTTGGAGAAGTGCCGCTCATAGCTGGAGGACAGCACATGATGTTCCTCATCCAGCACCACCGTTTTTACCGTTGTCGATCCGATATCAATGCCGATGGCATACGGGATTGCAGTTATTTCACTCACAGATGGGTACTCCTTTCCGTTTCCTAGAGATTCCTAGAAATTCTTAGAATCTTTATTGTATAACTTTTTTCTTGTGAATTCTACAGAAAACAAGAAAATTTTTCGCAAATTCTTTTGGATGTTTTGCAGGAAGTTGTTCTCATAGAAATGCACATGGATTTTTGAGCACAATTTTGAGAACGGCAAGGCAGGAATTCGCAGGCATGCTTTCGCATGGCAAGAATTTCTAACGCAGCTGTTCTTAAAATTTGCCGAAAAGACAGCTGTTTTTTTCTGTGAGAACAATTTCTAAGAGCCTGCCTCGTGCTTCTGGACACGGAGATGTCAGAAGATGCGAAACAGGTTCTTGAGCGGGGTTATTGCAGAGAAGGTACTGCCTCATCTGCATGGGTGATTCCGTGATACATAATTAGTGCAGGACGTTTCTCGGCACACGCTTGGAGATGCCGCAGACGATCTCGTAGCCGATGGTGCCGTACAGGGCAGCAAGCTCATCGGCAGTGATGGAGGCATCGCCGTCTGTGCCGAACATAGTGACCACATCGCCGGGCTTGACCTCCTCCGGCAGGTCGGTGACATCCAGCATCAGCTGATCCATGCAGATTCTTCCCACAATGGGACATGCCCTGCCGTGCACCAGTGCGGAGGCCTTGTTGGAGAGCAGCCGTGCGTAGCCGTCGGCATAGCCGATGGTGACGGTGGCAATGGTGCGGGGTGCGGGGGCGGTGTAGGTTCTGCCGTAGCTGATGCATGCGCCGGGCTCCACGGTTTTCACGTGGGACACCACACTGCGCAGGGACATGACGGGGCGCAGCTCCATGGGAACGTGCACCGGATAGTTTGGCTCCAGTCCGTACATGATGATGCCGATGCGTGCCAGTGTGGCTCTGGGGTTGGGACGGGTGACTGATGCGGCGCTGTTCATAAAGTGCAGGTGCTTGACGGGGTGTCCCAGCTCTGCCAGCTTGTCGTAGACGCTGACAATGAAGTCCTCCTGCGCCTGTGTGTAGGCGATGTCGTCTGCCTCCGGCGAGTCTGCCACGGCGAAGTGGGTGTAGATGCCCTCGATGGAGAGACGCTCCAGCTCAAATAGGGGAAGCAGCTCCCTGGCGCAGTCCTCCGGCGTGCTGCTGCGGAACCCGATGCGTCCCATGCCGGTGTCCAGCTTGATGTGGCAGCGCACCGGCTGGTGGGCGAAGTGCTGCAACTGGCGGGCGTAGTCCAGCGAGAGAACGCCCTGGATGATGTTGTTCCGTGCCAGCTCCGGCGCAAATTCCGGCGGGGTGTAGCCCAGAATGAAGATCTCTCCGTAGGGGCAGTATTCCCGCACGGAGAGCGCCTCTTCCAGATTGGAAACGGCAAACCAGCGCACGCCCAGCTCCCAGAGTTTCTTGCAGATCGCCTCGTCGCCGTGACCGTAGGCGTTCGCCTTTACCACCGCCATATACTGGGTATGCTGCGGCAGCATGCTCTGTACGGTGCGAACGTTGTGCTCCAGTGCGGATAAATCAATTTCTGCCCATGCACGGTAGCGTTTTTGTTGTTCCAATTCCATGATGACAAAACCTTCCCTTTTTCGCAGCTTCGGCTGCGCTTGCATTTTTTGATAAAATATGCTATGATAAAAATTGACCAGATATGAATAGGCTTGAAAACTGCTGTTGTCATATCGTTTCAAAACCGGTCTGCGCCGTTGCTGCAGCGCAGCAGATGAAAACAGTTTTAAGTATAGCACACAGAAGCCGAAATTGCAAGTACGATTTGTGAATATGTTGAAGAAGGGGAGATTTTGTCTATGCCGCATGCCATTTTTGATACCCACAGCCATTACACAGACGATGCCTTTGCGCCGGATCGGGAGGAGGTGCTGCGCACTCTGCCGGAGCATGGGGTTGTCCACGCTGTCCTCGCCGGAACGACCATGGAGGACAGCGCCGCCGGCATCGCACTGGCGCACGCCCACGAAATTCTCTACGCTGCCGTGGGCATCCATCCGGAGACTGCCGGAAGCCAGCCGGCGGACTATCTGGCACAGCTGGAGAAGCTTGCGGCACAGCCCAAGGTCGTCGCCATCGGGGAGATCGGGCTGGACTACCATTATGCGGGATACGACCGGGAACAGCAGATCATCCTGCTGCGGGAGCAGCTGGATCTGGCAAAGCAGCTGGATCTGCCGGTCATCATCCACGCACGGGATGCCACAGAGGATTACATACGCATTCTGGAGGAATTTCGTCCCCACGGTGTGGTGCACTGCTTTTCCGGCAGTGCAGAGACGGCGCAGCAGGTGCTGAAGCTGGGCATGTACATCGGCTTCACCGGCATTCTGACCTTTTCCAATGCCAAAAAGGCACGGCGTGCGCTGGCGGTGGTGCCGGAAGACCGGCTGGTGCTGGAAACGGACTGCCCCTACATGGCGCCGGTGCCCATGCGCGGCAAGCGGTGCGACAGTACGATGATTCCCTACACGGCAGAGGCAGCGGCGCAGGTGTTGGGAAAGGACATGCAGACGGTGCTGGAGCAGACCTGCCGCAACGGCGAACGGCTCTTCGGCATTCCGGCAGCGGAGAAAGGAGCAGAACCATGCGTGTAAAAGATGCGGCAGCGGAGTATTTGGCAAAGGCAGAGGGTCAGTTTTGTTCCGGCGAGGTGCTGGCAGCGCATCTGGGCGTGAGCCGCAACGCCGTGTGGAAAGCCGTGCGTGCATTGCAGGAGGAAGGCTATCCCATTGAGTCCCGCAAACGCATCGGATACCGGCTGGTGACCGATGCCGACCTGCTGACAGAGGAGGCGGTGCGGGAGTATCTGCACACCCGCACACTGGGGCAGCAGCTGCTTGTGTTTCCGGAGCTGGACTCCACCAACGCCTACTGCCGGAAGCTTCTGCAAAAAGGCGGCAATTGCAGCGGCACGGTAGTGGCGGCGAACTGCCAGACTGCCGGACGCGGCAGACAGGGGCGGTCGTTCTGTTCGCCGGCGGGTTCCGGACTGTATTTCTCTCTGATTCTCCGTCCCCGCCTGCCCTTTCGGGATGCGCCTCTCCTGACGGCGTGTGCCGCCGTCGCTGTGGCACGTGCTATTGACAATCTGTACGGGACACAGGTGCGCATCAAGTGGGTGAACGACCTGTTCCTGAACGGCAGGAAGCTCTGCGGCATTCTGACCGAGGGCGGGGCAAGTCTGGAATCCGGTCTGCTGGAACAGGTGGTCATCGGCATCGGCATCAACATCCGCCACACCAAGACCGCTTTTCCGCCGGAGCTGTGCCGCCGTGTCACCTCCATCGAGGAGGCTGTGCCGGACTGTCACGTCAAGCGGGCGCAGCTGCTCAGCGCCGTGCTGTGCGAACTGGAACAGCTGCTGCCGGATCTCAGCCAGCGCCGTTTCCTGCGGGAATACCGCTCCCGCTCCTGCCTGACGGGGCGGACGGTGGAGATCGAGATGACCGACGGCAACACGAAGAAAGCGTCTGTTGTGGGGATCGCCGACGACTGCGGTCTGATTATCCGCAACCTCAACGGCGACGTGGAAACCCTCTACGCCGGCGATGTCCACATTCGGGAGATGCACGTATAGGCGTGCGATGCTTCCGGAAAAGTAAAAAATGTGTGTGATTTTTTCATAGCACTGGACAAAACAAACAAAATATGATATAATGGGAGCATTGCAATCTGTTGAAATTTCTGAAAATGGCAGAGCGAAGAGAAAGGATGTAACATTGATGATGATGAAAAATAAGGCGGAAACGGTAAATTGGAAGGGCTTGGAATGCGTACAGCTCACCGCCGGCGGATATACCGCACTGATTGCGCCGGGCATCGGCTCCAACGTGCTGCGCCTGCACGACGATGTAAACGGCATTGAATTTTTCCGCTGGGATGAGGCGAATACTCCCGACGACATTCGGGCATCTGCGGAGGTCTGGGGTCTGCCGACGCTGTACCTGCCCAACCGGTTTGCCGACGGCATTCTGCGCACCTCGGATGCGGAGTATCACCTGCCGGTGAATGAGGCTGCACCGTTCCACAACCACATTCACGGCTTCCTGCACAAGCGTGTGCATACCGTCATTGCGCAGAGCGCCAACGAAGAGGGCGCATGGGTGCGCACCTGCTATGTATATAATGAGAACGACCCGTTCTTCCAGTACTTCCCGCTGCCGTTTACCGCAGAGTTCCTGTTCATGCTGAGCGAGACCGGTCTGGAGTACAAGTTCTCCATCAAGAACCAGTCCCAGCACAAGCTGCCGGTTTCTATCGCCACCCACACCACCATCTCCGCACCGTTTGTGGACGGCGCAAAGGAGGAGGACATTCAGATTCAGGTGCCGGTGGAGGAAAAGTGGATTCTGGATGACCGCTGTCTGCCCACCTGTGAGACCCGCTCGCTGGACGGCTACGACATGCAGTACAAGAACGGCACCACCTGTCCGGTAAAGCGTGTGGTGGACAACGACATGTACACCGGCGGAAAGCTGACGTTCCGTGGCAGACCGTTCCGTGGTGTGCTGATGACGGATTCCGCCAGCGGCAAGGGCATTGGCTATGAGGTCTCCGATGCATACCGTTTCTGGATTCTGTGGAACGACCGGGGCGAAAAGCACTATTTCTGTCCGGAGCCGATGACCGCCATGATCGATGCGCCCAACCTGAAGCTGCCGGCAGAAAAGACCGGCTACTGCGAGCTGGTGCCGGGCGAGAATTTCCACGTGGCACAGCATTTCTTCACCATCGTTTAAATGCCCGTAAAATCCGGAAATAATTTGAAAAAACACTTGTATTTCTGAATATATTGTGTTATAATGAAAGCACTGGCTGCCTGGGCGAGTCGGCTTCCGGTCGTTCCAGCAGCATGAAAATCTTGAAAATCTGAAAAAAGGAGTTCCCTCAATGAAATTTGGCTATTTTGACGACGCAAACAAAGAATACGTCATTCAGAATCCGAAAACCCCGTATCCGTGGATCAATTACCTCGGAACACAGGAGTTTTTCTCCCTGATCTCCAACACTGCCGGCGGCTATCACTTCTACAAGGATGCCCGTCTCCGCAGAATCACCCGTTACCGTTACAACAACGTACCGGTTGACATGGGCGGCCGTTACTTCTACATCAAGGACGGCGAGACCGTATGGTCTCCGGGCTGGTCTCCGGTCAAGACCGATCTGGACGCTTACACCTGCCGTCACGGCATGGGCTACACCGTCATCTCCGGCAAGAAGAATGGTATCTCCGCAGAGGTCACCTTCTTTGTGCCGCAGAACTATAACGGCGAGATCCAGAGTCTGGTTCTGAAGAACGAGGGCAGCGAGGCAAAGACGATCAAGCTGTTCTCCTTCATTGAGTGGTGTCTGTGGAACGCACAGGACGACTCCACCAACTTCCAGAGAAACTTCAACACCGGCGAAGTGGAGATCGAAGGCTCCACCATTTTCCACAAGACCGAATATAAGGAGCGCCGCAACCACTTTGCATTCTACACCGTAAACGATGCCATCGACGGCTACGACACCGACCGTGAGAGCTTCCTCGGTCTGTACAACGGTTTCGAGAATCCGCAGGTCGTTGCAGCCGGCAAGGCTTCCAACTCCGTGGCAGACGGCTGGTCGCCCATCGCCTCCCATTATAAGGAAATCACCCTGGCTCCGGGCGAGTCCAAGCAGCTGATCTTCATTCTGGGCTACGTAGAAAACCCGAAGGATCAGAAGTGGAACGCAGACGGCAGCATGAACAAGTCCCGTGCATACGAGATGATCGAACAGTACAACACACCGGAAAAGGTTGCTGCTGCACTGGCTGAACTGAAGGCAATGTGGGATGCGCTGCTGTCCAAGTACAGCGTCAAGACTCCGGACGACAAGATGAACCGTATGGTCAACATCTGGAACCAGTATCAGTGCATGGTTACCTTTAACATGTCCCGTTCCGCTTCTTACTTCGAGAGCGGTATCGGCCGTGGTATGGGCTTCCGTGACTCCAACCAGGACCTGCTGGGCTTCGTACACCAGATTCCGGACAGAGCAAGAGAGCGTCTGATCGATCTGGCTTCCACACAGCTGGAAGACGGCGGATGCTATCACCAGTATCAGCCTCTGACCAAGAAGGGCAACAACGAGATCGGCGGCGACTTCTCTGACGACCCGCTGTGGATGATCCTGTCTGTCGCTGCATACATCAAGGAATCCGGTGACTACACCATTCTGGATGCTATGGTACCGTATGACAACGACGAGTCCAAGGCAAAGACCATGATGGATCACCTGGAGAAGAGCTTCTTCCACGTCGTAGAAAACGTTGGTCCTCACGGACTGCCGCTGGCAATGCGTGCAGACTGGAACGACTGCATCAACCTGTCCTGCTTCTCTGACGAGCCGGGCGAATCTTTCCAGACCTCTACTTCTCCGAAGTACGGCGAGGACAAGTATTCCAAGGTTGCAGAATCCATGATGGTTGCTGCACTGTTCACCTATGCAGGTCCGGAATACGTGGCAATGTGCAAGAAGAAGGGCGACGAAGCCGGCGCTGCCAAGGCACAGGCTGCCATCGACCAGATGAAGAAGAACATTATGGAATACGGCTGGGACGGCGAGTGGTTCCTCCGTGCGTATGATGACTTCGGCAAGAAGATGGGCTCTCACGAGTGCGAAGAGGGCAAGATCTTCATCGAGCCGCAGGGCTTTGCTGTTATGGGCGGCTGCGGTAAGGAAACCGGCGCTGACCTGAAGGCTCTGGAGAGCGTAGACAAGTGGCTGAACTCCGAGCACGGTCTGAGTCTGAACCAGCCGGCATTCACCAAGTACTACATCCAGTACGGTGAGATCTCCACCTATCCGGCAGGCTATAAGGAAAATGCCGGCATCTTCTGCCACAACAACGCATGGATCATCTGCGCAGAAGCATTCGTTGGCCACGGCGACAAGGCATTCGAATACTACAGCAAGATCGCTCCGGCATACCGGGAAGAGAAGTACTCCGACCTGCACCGCACCGAGCCGTATGTATACGCACAGATGATCGCAGGTAAGGACGCAAAGCGTCACGGCGAGGCAAAGAACAGCTGGCTGACCGGTACTGCTGCATGGAACTTCGTAGCAGTTTCCCAGTACATTCTGGGTGTCATTCCGGATTGGGACGGCCTGAAGATCGATCCGTCGATCCCCCACGAGTGGGATGGTTTCACCATTTCCAGACAGTTCCGCGGTGCAACCTACGATGTCACCGTCAAGAACCCGAACCACGTTTGCAAGGGTGTGGTATCTGTTACCGTTGACGGCAAGGCAATCAAGGGCAACGTGCTGCCGGTATTCGCCGATGGCAAGAACCACGCTGTTGAAGTGGTAATGGGCTAAACACAGGAACAAAGAGCGGTGCGTCCGTAAGCTTGCTTGCGGCAGCGTAAACGCTTGTATCGGGAGCAGAGCATGGATTCGTCCGGCTCTGCTCTTTTGTTTTGGCGGTGCCGAAAAAAGTGCAGGTTTCGCCGCTGCTCCGAATATGTGAATCTCTGCATCTATATTGCACAAATCCAAAGAATCTGTTTTGTGCTTTTTGCTATTTTTTCCAAATTCCATGCGTGGAAAACGAGAAATTCTATTGACAGTGTGCAAGAAAAATGATACAATGAAACTACTAAAATAACATAAGGAGTTCGATACCCATGAAGTTTATGAAGAAACTGCTGAGTGCAGTGACCGCTGCGGCGATCGGTGCGACTATGACCACCGCTCTTTCCGCAGGCGTTTCCACTGCATCGGCGGCAAGCAAGACCGCTGTAGAGCTGGTGGAGGATATGGGTCTGGGCTGGAACCTGGGCAATGCGCTGGATTCCACCAACACCTGGACGGATTCCCCCACACCGGAACAGATCGAAACCGCTTGGGGGAATATTTCCACCACCGAGAGCATGATCAAGGAAGTCAAGAAAGCGGGCTTCAACACCGTTCGTATTCCTGTCACCTGGTGGGATATGACCGGTAAGTCCGGCACTGCCAACATGGACACCTTCGATGGTACCGTTGGCGAGGCGTATCTGGCAAGAGTCAAGGAAGTCGTGGACTACTGCGTGAAGAATGACATGTATGCCATCATCAACACCCACCACGATGAGGACTGGGAAAAGAATACCTCCAAGATCGGCACATTCGAAAAGCTGTGGAAGCAGATCGCAACCTATTTCAAGGACTATGATGAGCATCTGGTGTTCGAGGGCATGAACGAAGTCAGCTTCTCCACCAGCGATGCTATGACCTACAACCAGAAGTTTGTGGACACCGTTCGTGCAACCGGCGGCAACAATGCAGACCGTCTGCTGATCTGCACCGCAGACAGCAACAACACTGCAAAGGCTCTGTCCAGTCAGTTTTCTATGCCCACAGACAGTGCCAACATGCTGGCAGTTTCCGTGCACTACTATGAGCCGCCTACGTTCTGCGTTGCAGACACCACCTCTTCCTGGGGCCATCGGGAGACTTGGGGCACAGCTGCGGATTACAGCAAGCTGGAAAATGACTTCAGCGACCTGAAGTCCAAGTTTGTGGACAGCGGCGTCGGTGTTATCATCGGCGAGTACGGCGTTTGCAATGCCGACAAGTATGGCGTAAACACCACCCCGTATAACAAGGATCAGGAGTCTGTGGAGAAATTCCTCAAGGCTGTGGCATCCACCGCTTATGACATGACCGGCGTTTGCCCCGTCGTATGGGACGACTCCAACTCCGGTACTATCTGCCTGTTTAACCGTAAGACGCTGAGCTGGTTTGATGACAATGTAAAGCAGATCTATTCCGACATTGCAAACGGCGGTTCCACCAATCCGGACAAGAAAAAAACCGACCGTGTCACCATTCAGGGCAGCGATATCACCGAACTGGACGACAAGGGCAAGGAGTTCCTGAATGTAGACCTGAAGCCCTATAAGGACTTGGGCGTGAACCTGATCTCCGCTGTCGTAGACTATAAGATGACTTCCGCAAAGAAGTCCTCCCAGTGCAGCGGCAACATCAACATGAGCTTCAATGTCAGCGATGCGGACGGTAAGATCCACTGGGTTTCCTTCGACAACACCATCGGCCCGAACGACACCATCTCTACTTTTGAGTTCCCGGTAGGCACCGGAGATTATCCGACCGCAAGAGATGATAACGGCAACATCACAGAAACCGTCTCTGCAACACTGGATATGGATTACCTGAAGATTCAGAACTGGTGGACTTGGTCTGCTGCAACTGGCGATACTGTGACTGTAGACCTGAACGCTGTTACCTTGATCTTCGACAAGGAATTCTATGTCGACGACAATCCGGACACGACCACCACCACCACCGCCACTTCTCAGACCACCACCACAACGACCTCCGCTACCACGACTACCACCAGCGCTACGGTTACAGAGCCGGCTGGCAAAGTATATGGTCAGGTATATCTGGCAGGTCAGGGCGGCACATACCAGTTCTGGAAAGTGGACAGCGACGGCGTAGTTCCGGTAAACATCACCGGCAATGGCACCTATACCGCAGAGTATGACATTATGGAGGGCGACGGCACCGGTTCTCTGGAGTGCCTGATTCTGGACTCCAACATCAACCTCTATCAGTTCCTGCCGGAGAGCTACAAGACTGTTGACAGCGCAACAGCGGTTAAGGACTGCGGCGTTACCTTCAATGTTCAGAAGATCACACTGGATGGCGTGGATCTGGCATACACCGGTCCGACCGATGGCTCTATGTGCGTAGCCAACGACAGCACTTCGCTCCGCCGGAACATCCTGAACACTTGGACACAGCCCAGCATCAAGGACATCAACGGCAAGGATCTCTCTCTGACCAGCTGCCTGAAGGTGACCTTTACCGTTGCCGGTCTGCCGGGCGGTGAAGAAGTTACCACTGAGCCGACTGCCACAACGACTAAGGCAACCACAACTACCACAACAACACAGGCAACCACCACTACAACAACAACACAGGCAACCACCACTACCACAACAGCTGCGACTACCACAACCTCTTCCGCACCGACCACAACCGTTAGCTTTGATTCCTCCGCTTTCTACGGCGATGTGAATCTGGATGGCAATGTGGATCTGGCAGATGCCGTTCTGCTGAACAAGGCAGTTGCCGGCACCGTTGTTCTGAATGAACAGGCTGCCAAGAATGCAGACTGCAACAGCGATGGCGTGCGGGATGCAAACGACAGCATGGTTCTGCTGATGTTCCTCGTACATCTGGTGAACGACCTGCCGCACGTGGGCTAATCCCCAGAAAATTTGTAGCAATTCCGTGTAAAACCGTGAAAAAAGTACTGAATCCGTCTGAGACGGGTTCAGTACTTTTGCTTTGTTTAGAAATAAACAGATTTGTGGAAAACCTTTGTAAGAAATGACAAGCACAAGAAAAACGCTTGTTTTTTCCGCTTTTTGGGAGATTTTGATTTCAATCTTTCATTAAAACTGACGAATACTTATCATTTTTTCACGCAATGTTGGTTTCTTGTGAAAAACGCAAAAAAACATGCAACATTCAGAAACAGAAATCGTCTGGAAAAATAATTGACTTTTTGAAATGACTGAATTATAATAAGTGGTAGAGCGAGTGTACTGCTGTACAGGGCGAACGACTTCTCAGGAAGGACGGTTTTTCTCGAAATGGCGGTGACGCTGCTTTGATTTTGTAGCGCATGGATGCACTACAGGAAAAGGTGGTGGATGCAATGGGTGAAGAACTACAGGAACAGCTGCAAAACAAGATCCTCTGGGAGAGCCCTTTTGATGTGCCGTTGCTCGGGCCGATTCACATTAGTGAATCCGTGGCCATGACCTGGTTTATTATGGCGATCATCATGGTGCTGGTGCTGGTGCTGACCCGGAATCTGAAACTGATTCCGGGAAAGCGGCAGGCGTTTGTGGAGGCTGCCGTCACATGGATGACGAACTTTTTTGTTGGCAACATGGGCAAGGCCGGAAAACGATATGTGCCATATCTGAGCACCGTTTTGATCTATCTGGGCGTGGCAAATATGATCGGTATGTTTGGCTTCGGCATGAAGCCGCCGACCAAGGACATCAATGTTACCGTGGCACTCGCAGTTATGAGTATTATCTTGATTGAAGCATCTACGTTCCGGGCGCAGGGCGGTTTGAAGGGCTTTTTGAAGTCCTTCACCAAGCCGATGGCACTGCTGGCACCGCTGAATGTGATGGAGATCGCAATTCGGCCGCTGTCGCTGTGTATGCGGCTTTTTGGTAACGTTCTGGGCGCATTCGTTGTCATGCAGCTGATCGAACATGTCTGCGCAGTCATTGTGCCGATGGTGTTCAGCATGTACTTTGATGTCTTTGACGGTCTGATTCAGGCATACGTTTTCGTGTTCCTGACATCACTGTTCATGGCAGAGGGCATGGAAGTCGAGGAAGAGGAAAAGGTGCCGAAACTCCAGCGGGCATAGCCCCATGGTTTCGGCGGCAAGGAGAAAGGAGGATTCCGCTATGATAGGAGCAGGAATCGCAGTATTGACCGGTATCGGCGCAGGCTTTGGTATCGGTATCGCAACATCCAAGGCAGCAGAGGCCATCGCAAGACAGCCGGAAGCTGCCGGTGCAATCAACAAGGCACTGCTGCTGGGCTGTGCGCTGGCAGAGGCAACCGCTATTTACGGCTTCGTCGTTGCTCTGCTGATGGTTATCATGAAGTAAAGCACACAAACCAAATCTGAGAGAAAGGAGCACGGCTTCGGAGAAGCTGTGAGAATGGATATGTTAGATTTTGATGTTTGGACGATCGTGTTTTCTGTCATCAATATCCTCGTGCTGTTTTTCTTTCTGAAAAAATTTCTCTTCGGAAGAGTCAATGCCATGCTGGAGAAGCGGGCACAGATGGTGCAGGCAGATCTGGATCAGGCAAAGCAGAGCACACAGGAGGCAGAGCAGCTCAAGAGCGAGTATGAGGCAACGCTTCAGGGTGCCAGGGATGAGGCAAAGAAGCTGATTGCAACGGCACAGCAGACGGCTCGTGCACAGGGCGACCAGATCACGGCGCAGGCACAGCAGCAGGCGGATTCCATGATGGCAGAGGCACAGAAGGAGATCGAAAGAGAGCGGAAGCGTTCTCTGGAAGGCGCACAGAACGAGATCGCCGCACTGGCACTGGCAGCAGCAAGCAAGGTTGTTGGCAGCACCGTGGACAGCGATACCAACCGGGAAATGGTTGACGCATTTCTGGCAGAGGAAGGGGCAGCAGAATGACAAACGCCGCAGCAGTATCGTATGCCGCAGTGTTGTTGGACCTCGACGTTGCACCGGAAATGGTGGCAGAAGCGGAACAGACGTTCCGCACGTATCCGCAGCTGACCGATGTGCTGAGCAACCCAACGATCTCTGAGGCGGAAAAATTTGCTGTCATCGATCGTTTGTTTCCCCAGCCGCTGCAGCGCTATCTGCATGTGGTCTGCCGAAATGAGCGGATGGACAGCATTCTGGAAATTTTTTCGGAATATCACAGCATGGAGCGGCAGCGCAGACATTGCGCCCACGCCGTTCTGGAATATGTGACACCCCTGACAGATGCGCAGCTGTCAGCGATGAAAAAAATGGTCTGCGCAAAAACCGGCAATCCGGAGGTGCAGCTGGAGCTGCGCCGGAATCCGGCATTGCTGGGCGGCTTTCTCCTGCAGATCGGCGACGACACCTACGACAGAAGCGTGCGCCGTACCATTCGGGATTTGCAGAAGAGCCTGATACGGAGGTGAGGGTAAGACATGAGTACCATGAATGCAAGTGAGATTATATCCGTTTTAAAAAGCGAGATTGCGGATTTTGACCGCAAAACAGGCGTTCAGGAAACCGGTACAGTTGTACGTGTCGGTGACGGGATCGCCACGGTATTCGGAATGCAGCGTGCGATGTACGGCGAACTGGTGGAATTTGAAACCGGTGTGCGCGGCATCGTGCAGAATCTCGAAACCAAAACAATCGGCGTTGTTTTACTCGGCAGTGACTATGGCATTACTGAGGGCACGTCAGTGGTACGTACCGGAAAGCGTGCCGGTATTGGTGTGAGCCCTGCGCTCATCGGCAGAGTGGTCGATGCGCTGGGAAGCCCCATTGACGGCGGCGAACCCATTGCGGCAGAGGACTATTTCCCGGTAGAACGGGAGGCAGCCGGTGTGGCAGAGCGTAAGAGCGTTACCGTTCCGCTTCAGACCGGTATCCTTTCCATCGATGCCATGTTCCCTATCGGTCGTGGTCAGCGTGAATTGATCATCGGCGACCGCCAGACCGGTAAGACATCCATTGCCGTGGATACGATTATTAACCAGAAGGGACAGGATGTCATTTGCATTTATGTGGCAATCGGACAGAAGTCCTCGACTGTCGCAAAGATTGTTTCGACCCTGAAGAAAAACGGCGCAATGGATTACAGCATTGTCGTATCGGCATCTGCCAGCGAACCGGCTCCGGTTCAATATCTGGCACCGTATTCCGGCACGGCAATCGCAGAGTACTTTATGAGTCAGGGCAAGGACGTGCTCATCGTATATGATGATCTGTCCAAGCATGCGGTGGCTTACCGTGCAATGTCCCTGCTGCTCCACCGTCCGCCTGGGCGTGAAGCTTACCCCGGCGACGTTTTCTATCTGCACTCCCGTCTGCTGGAGCGTTCCTGCCGTCTGGACGATGCGCACGGTGGCGGTTCGATCACCGCACTGCCCATCATCGAAACACAGGCAGGCGACATCTCCGCATACATTCCGACCAACGTCATCTCCATCACAGACGGTCAGATCTTCCTGGAATCTGAGCTGTTCAACTCCGGCATGCGTCCGGCAGTCAATGTCGGTCTGTCGGTATCCCGTGTGGGCGGCGCCGCACAGACCAAGGCAATGAAAAAGGTTGCCGGTCAGATGCGTGTGGATCTGGCACAGTTCCGTGAAATGGAGGTCTTCACGCAGTTCAGCTCCGATCTGGACCCTGCAACGCAGGCAATGCTGGATCATGGCCACGTGCTGATGGAACTGCTGAAGCAGCCGCTGTATCATCCGCTCTCCACCTGGAAGGAAGTCATCATTCTGGCGGCTGCCTCCAACCAGCTGTTGGATGACATTGCCGTGAGTGAGCTGCGGGAATTCCGTGAGGGACTGACCAACTATGTGCAGTCCAACGGTGCGGCTATCGTTCAGGAAATTCAGGAAAAGGGCACGCTGTCGCCGGAGAATCTGGAACAGCTGCTGACATTGGTACGTGATTACAAAAAGCAGGTGAACTAATATGGCGAATATGCATGAAATTCGGGATCGGATTAAGAGCATTAACGATATTATGAAGATCACCAACGCCATGTATCTGATTTCCTCCTCCAAGCTGAAGAAGGCGAAGAAGGATCTGGCGGCAACCGAACCATATTTCGACAAACTGGTATATGCAATGCGCAGTATCCTTTCCCGTGCGCCGGAGGACATCGACATGCACTACTTCGACCGCCGGGAGCACATCCCCGAAAAGGAACGCAAGGTGGGCTATCTGGTCATCACGGCGGACAAGGGCATGTGCGGTTCCTATAACCACAATATCATCAAGCTGACAGAGCAGAAGATCGGCACAGGTCAGCACAACAGTCTGTACGTGATGGGGCAGATCGGACGCATGTACTTCCAGCGCAAGGCACGTGCCGGCGAGCTGGATGTCGATCCGGAGTTCATGTATACCCCGCAGAATCCCACCATGTACCGTGCACGGCACATCGCCGAGCAGATTCTGAAGGAATTTGACGACGGAAAGCTGGATGATGTGTACATCATTTACACCAAGATGGTGACTTCGATCACCTTTGAACCGAAGATCCTGCAGCTGTTGCCGCTGGATGCGGCGCACTTTGTGACGCAGGAGGATGAGATCACACGACATCATGAGGCGTCGTTCCTGCCGAGTCCACGGGTGGTAATGGAACATCTGACCCCGAACTTCATGAAGGGTCTGATCTACGGCGCAATGGTAGAATCTTTCTGTAGTGAACAGCAGGCGAGAATGTCTGCCATGGATTCTGCAACCACCAGTGCAAAGGATATGCTGCAAACGCTTTCGCTGCAATACAACCGTGCACGGCAGGCTGCGATCACACAGGAAATTACCGAGGTCGTCAGCGGCTCCAATGCAGCAGGGCTCTAAACGAGTCAAGATTAGCGGGCACCGCTGACAGTGCCACGAGAAAGGAACGATTGTATGGAAAAAGGAAAGATCGTACAGGTTTTAGGACCGGTTATCGATGTGGAATTTTCGGGAAAGCTGCCGATGATCAAGGATGCACTGACGGTGGACAACCACGGCAAGGAGTGTGTCATGGAAGTGGCACAGCATATGGGCAACGGCGTCGTTCGCTGCATCAGTCTGTCCTCCACAGAGGGCTTTTCCAAGGATATGGAAGTAACCGCAACCGGCTCCTGCATCAAGGTGCCGGTGGGTACCGCAACGCTGGGCAGAATGTTCAACGTGCTGGGCAAGCCCATTGACGAGGCCGGCCCTGTGGAAACCAAGGACTACTGGGCAATCCACCGTGCAGCCCCCTCCTTCCGGGATCAGAGCCCGGTCGTTGAGATTCTGGAAACCGGTATCAAGGTCATCGACCTGCTTGCCCCCTATGCCAAGGGCGGTAAGATCGGTTTGTTCGGCGGCGCCGGCGTTGGTAAAACGGTTCTGATTCAGGAGCTGATCCGCAACGTTGCCACAGAGCACGGCGGCTACTCCATCTTTACCGGTGTCGGAGAGCGTTCCCGTGAGGGTAACGACCTCTGGAATGAAATGAAGGAATCCGGCGTTATCGAAAAGACGGCGCTGGTGTTCGGTCAGATGAACGAGCCCCCCGGGTCACGTATGCGTGTGGCACAGACCGGTCTGACCATGGCAGAATACTTCCGTGATGAGAAGCATCAGGACGTGCTGCTGTTTATCGACAATATCTTCCGTTATGTACAGGCAGGTTCGGAGGTATCCGCACTGCTGGGACGTATGCCTTCCGCCGTTGGTTACCAGCCGACGCTGGCAAACGAGATGGGTGAACTGCAGGAGCGTATCACCTCCACCAAGAACGGTTCTATCACCTCGGTACAGGCAGTTTACGTGCCGGCGGACGACCTGACCGACCCGGCACCGGCTACCACATTCGCACACTTGGATGCGACCACCGTACTGTCCCGTAAGATCGTGGAACAGGGTATCTATCCGGCAGTGGATCCGCTGGAGTCCACCTCCCGGATTCTGGAGCCGGATGTGGTCGGCGAAGAGCACTATCGGGTTGCCAGAAAGGTGCAGGAGCTGCTGCAGCGGTATAAGGAATTGCAGGATATCATCGCAATTCTGGGTATGGAGGAACTGGACGAGGACGACAAGCTCGCTGTATTCCGTGCCCGTAAGCTTCAGAAGTTCCTGTCCCAGCCGTTCCATGTGGCTGAGGTATTCACCGGTCTGCCGGGTAAGTTTGTACCGCTGAAGGAAACCATCCGTGGCTTTAAGATGATCGTCGATGGCGAGATGGATGATTATCCGGAGAATGCCTTCTTTAACGTGGGCACCATTGACGAGGTTGTCGAAAAGGCAAAGACCATGAAGGAAGCGTGAGGGTTCGTCTATGGGAAAGACATTTCAGCTGGAAATTCTGGCATCGGACCGCCCGTTCTATGTGGGAAAAGCAGAGCATCTGGTATTCCCTACGGTGGACGGACTGGTGGGAATCCTGCCGGATCACGAGTCCATGGTTACCATCGTGGAGCCGGGCGAACTGAAATACCTGGTGGATGGCGAGTGGCACTATGCGGCAATCAGCGAGGGCTTTGCCGAGGTGCGGAAGGACTATGTGCTGATTCTGGGCGATGCCATTGAGCTGCCGGAAGAGATCGATGCCAAGCGTGCCGCAGAGGCTGCGGAACGTGCCAAGGAGCGTCTGCTGCATAAGCAGAGCATCATGCAGTACTACCACAGTCAGGCGGCACTGAACCGTGCCATGAACCGACTGAAGATCTCCAAGCGGCATAGCCACGAAATATAAACCGGCAGTTTGCCGGAACAGAAAAGTACCGTTTTCCGAGGATGGAAAACGGTACTTTTTTAGTTACATAAAGTGAGCGCCGGAAAGAAGTTCCGGAGAATGTCGAAGAGCAGCACAGCACAGACTACCGTTACCAGCGGCGCTGCCCGTTTGGGCAGAAGCTGGCGGGGCTTCCCCAACGCCAGACAGACTGCCTCGCCATAAAGACAGAGCAGCATCAGTCCGAATACAACGATCATGGGGTTGTACCCCAGCGAACGCAGCAGATGACCATGGAGCAGTTCCAGCACAGCACGGGTATTGCCGCACGCCGGACAGAGGTAACCGGTGCGCTGGAAAAAGCGGCAGCTTGGAAAACGGTCTGATGCTGCAAAATCGGCGATGGCATCCCGAAATAAGAATGCGCATAGTGCGAGAAGCGGCACGCCTATGGAAATGCCGGCTGCCCGGCGGCGGGAATGGGAACGCATGACGTCAGCTCCTTTGAGGAAAACAAAGCTGCCATACCGCAACGGCACAGCAGCTTCATGTCTGTTTTCGATGTTGAAACGCTTAGAACCCGTCTTCACAAGCGTATACAAGTGTCTTTTCGGCAAATTTTGCTGCATACTGCGTAAAAAATGCTTGCCGGGCGACAGCCCGCCTGCGCATTTTTGCCTTGTCTGCAACAAAATTATGCTCGAAAATCCACATATATTTCTTGTGAAGACAGGCTCTTACAGTTCAATCTTGCTCTCCAGATAGCTTACCAGCTCGTCGATGGGCATGCGAACCTGTTCCATGGTGTCACGGTCACGGATGGTGACGCAGTTGTCGCTCTCCACGGTGTCGAAGTCCACAGTGACGCAGAACGGTGTGCCGATCTCGTCCTGACGGCGGTAGCGCTTGCCGATGGAACCGGTTTCGTCGAAGTCCACGGGGAAGTGCTTTGCCAAAACGGCGTAAACCTCCCGTGCCTTTTCGCTGAGCTTCTTGGACAGCGGCAGAATGGCAGCCTTGTACGGTGCCAGTGCCGGATGCAGATGCATGACAACACGGGTGTCGTTCTTTGCCTCGTCAACGACTTCCTCGTCGTAAGCCTCGGTGACGATGGACAGGAACAGACGCTCTACGCCCAGGGACGGCTCGATGACGTACGGGATGTACTTGGTGTTGGTCTCCGGATCGAAGTATTCCAGCGACTTGCCGCTGTGCTCCTGATGCTGTGTCAAGTCGTAGTTGGTTCTGTCGGCAACGCCCCACAGCTCGCCCCAGCCGAAGCTGAACTTGTACTCGAAGTCTGTGGTTGCCTTAGAGTAGAAGCACAGTTCCTCCGGATCGTGGTCACGCAGCCGCAGGTTCTCTTCCTTCAGACCCAGTGTCAGCAGGAAGTTTTTGCAGTAGCTGCGCCAGTACTGGAACCATTCCAGATCGGTGTCCGGCTTGCAGAAGAACTCCAGTTCCATCTGCTCGAATTCACGGACACGGAAGATGAAGTTGCCCGGTGTGATCTCGTTTCGGAAGGACTTACCGATCTGTGCCACGCCGAAGGGCAGCTTTTTGCGGGTGGTGCGCTGGATGTTGGCGAAGTTGACAAAGATGCCCTGTGCGGTTTCCGGACGGAGGTACAGCTCCGACTTGGAGTCCTCGGTAACACCCTGATAGGTCTTGAACATCAGGTTGAACTGGCGGATGTCGGTGAAGTCTGTCTTGCCGCAGTTCGGGCAGGGAATCTGCTTTTCCCGAATGTAGTCCATCATCTGCTGGTTGCTCCAGCCGGCAGGGTTGGTGCCGTCGAAGTCCTCGATGAGGTTGTCGGCACGGTGTCTGGTCTTGCAGGACTTGCAGTCCATAAGCGGGTCAGAGAAGCCGCCCAGATGACCGGAAGCCACCCATGTCTCCGGATTCATGATGATGGAAGCGTCCAGTCCCACATTATAAGGGGATTCCTGCACGAACTTCTTCCACCAGGCACGCTTGATGTTGTTCTTCAGCTCTACACCCAGCGGGCCGTAGTCCCAGGAGTTTGCCAGACCGCCGTAAATTTCAGAACCCGGGTATACAAAGCCGCGGGACTTACAGAGGTCTACGATTTTATCCATGCTCTTTTGTTCATTGGTCAGCATTTTCAAATTCTCCTTGCAATAGAATTGGTATCTTTTATATTGTAGCGGAAAACGGGGGAAATGTCAAGCTTTTTTCGGAAATGCGCACAGAAATCCTCCCCGCTTCGCAAAAAAGTGCAGGAGAAATCGTTCCTCTCCTGCACAGTTCTTATAAATCCGGATTTTCCCGCACGATTCCATCCGCCATTCGTTTTCCGCAAATGGCGTACCACATGCAGTCGCCGCAGATCGCCGCCAGCTTTCCGGCGGCGAGAATGCGGGTGTCCACCAGCCGGCAGAACGCCTCCCAGCGGAGCACCGTCCCTGTCTGCAATCCCAGATGCGCCAGTACAGCCTTGTCGTAGGCGTGTACCTTTTCCGCATCCTCGCAGTGCCCGGGCAGGTTGTGGGGACAGGCGGCACACAGACAGTCCGCCCCGTCCGTCAGCATGATCCAAGGGTCAGTTTGCCCAAACAGCCGGAGCTTCTCCCGCATGTTTCGGGTAAAGGCATCGCTGTAGCCGTGGCCGCAGAAGAACGCCGTACACAGCCCGTGGTGGGGACGCAGCTTATACACGGCGAATCAGACGCTTCGGCAGCCGTTTCGCCAGCAGGATCGCAAGGGCGATCTTGGCGCAGTCCGGCAGAATGAACGGGAATACGCAGGAGGTGAGGGAAGCCATCAGTCCGATCTCCCCGATCTGACGGGTGTATACCACCATGAACCACGCTGTTCCGAATGCGTAGCATGCCGCCAGTCCCAGCACCATGGCGAGAATCATCACCGGCAGCTTCTCCCCCAGCCAGCGGGTGATGCCCCAGTAGATCAGAGCGGAGAACAGGAATCCGATGATGTAGCCGCCGGTCATGCCCAGCAGGGTGCCGATGCCGCCGGAAAAGCCGGCGAATACCGGTACGCCGATCGTGCCCAGTACAATATATAAGAGAACGGAGATAGTGCCGGACTTTCCGCCCAGAATCGCAAGGGCGCAGAAAACGCCGAAGGTCTGGAGCGTGAACGGAACCACCAGAGGAATCTGGATCCAGGAGCACACGGCGATGATTGCGGTAAACAGTGCAATCTGTACCATGGCGAGAATTTTTTCGTGCTGTCCGGCGGATGAACCGCCGTCTTTGGCTGCAAATGCAGGGGAAACGGGTTCTTTCATGTTTTGTGAGTCCTTTCTGTTTGAAACTGTCACCAAGTGCAAAATTGGAGTACCGGTGACAGTTGCTATTATACCACAAATTCACCTGTTTGTCAACCTATAAATTCAAGAAAAAAGATGACAATTGACGAAAAAACAGAGATTTCGAAAATGTGAACAGAAATATGAACGAATATAATCCGAAATTTGTGCAATCCTACAAAAATGAAAAAAGCACTTGACAATTGCCCTGAGTCATGGTAAATTTATATTAGCACTCAGAGATAAAGAGTGCTAACACTTGAAAAGTGAATCTGCCAGAAAGGATGGTTAACGTGGATGCGCGAAAACGGCAAATCTTATGCGCAGTGGTAGACTTATATATCCGCACCGGAGAGCCGGTGGGATCTAAGACGATCTCACAGCTGCCGGAGATTCATGTATCTGCGGCGACGGTCCGGAATGATATGGCAGTCCTGGAGGAATTGGGATATCTGGAACAGCCTCACACCTCGGCGGGACGTGTCCCCACGTTCAACGGGTACCGGCTGTATATCGAGGAGATCAGCGAGGGCGGCGAGGGAATGCTTCCCCCGGAGGAAAAAGAGCGTCTGGATCGGATGCTGGGGGATGAATCCCAGCTGACGGAAGACTTGATCTTACAGAGTGCCACAACGGCGCTCTCCCAGATCACCCAGTGCGCCACAGTGGTTTCCAACTTCGCCCCCAAGTATTCCGTGATTACAAAGGTAGATGTCATTCCCACCGGCAAACGGATGTACGTGGTCCTGCTCATCACTTCAGACGGCAAGATCAAGAACCGTGCCTGCCGGCTGCAATTTGACCTGACCCACGAGCACATGGATTTCTTCAAACATTTCATGGAGGAGAATCTGGAGGGCGTTTCGGTCGCCGATCTCTCGGACGAGAAGATCGAGCAAATGGTCACTGCTATGGGAACCTACATGGTGACGCTGAGTCCGCTGGTGCAGGGCATCTGCGAGATGTCCCGTGATTTACAGCAGAACGAGCTGTATGTCACCGGAGAGCAGAACCTGTTCTCCTGCGACGAGCTGGACAAAGGAGAGGTGGCACAGTTCATCCTCCACAAGAAAGAGCTTGCCGGACTGCTGGACGATTCGTTCCAGGGCATCAAGGTGATGTTCGGCACGGAGAACGACAGCTTCGTGGTTGGCAACTCCAGCATGATCGTGTCCAAGTATCAAAAGGACGATCATACCGCCGGGTCGCTGGGTGTCATCGGGCCGGTTCGTCTGAACTACGCAAAGATCATTCCCTATATTGAATATTTCACCGATAAGATCTCGCATCTGATATCGGAGGATTCCGGCGGTGATGCGCCGGAGCAGAAGCCGTCAGAAAAGACGGAATAGAACAGCAGGAAAGGATGTGCTGAGGATGGCAAACGAAACAGAGGAAACCAAAAAGAGCGCCGCAGCTCCGGAAGAGGCAGCAGAGGCACAGTCCGCAGCAGAAGAAGCAGCGACAGAAACACCGGCTTCTGAATCTGAGACAGAGAAGGACGGCGGCAAGATGAAAAAGAAAGACTGGAAGGAAGCCCTCGAAAAGAAGGATGCAGAGCTGGCAGATCAGAAAGACCAGTACCTCCGGCTGATGGCAGAATATCAGAACTACCGCAACCGCACCACCGAGGAAAAGAAAAAGATCTACGGCGATGCCAAGGTGGACTGTGTACAGGAGCTGCTTGCCGTGATGGACAGCTTCGAACGTGCGCTGGAAGCGCCGTGTACCGATGAGAACTACAAGAAGGGCGTGGAAATGACCTTTGCGCAGATTCAGAAGGCATTCGAGAAGCTGGGCGTAACGGAGGTTGCAGCCATGGGCGAGGCATTCGATCCCAAGGTGCACAACGCCATCAAGCAGGTGGACGACAGCAAGTATGACAGCGATGTGGTCTGCGAGGTATTCCAAAAGGGGTATCTTCTGGGCGACCGCCTGATTCGTCCGGCAATGGTTGCGGTGTCCATATAGGAACGCATCCGGCGCAGAAAGAGCGTGAAAATTCCTGTCCCGGCGGACAGTTTTCATAAATTTCCAATCAAATAAAAAACCTGCCCGTTCGATGGGAACGGAGATACAGAAAGGAAGAGATTATTATGGGAAAAATTATTGGTATTGACTTGGGTACAACAAACTCCTGTGTTGCTGTTATGGAAGGCGGCAAGGCCGTGGTAATTCCCAACGCAGAGGGCGCAAGAACCACTCCGTCTGTGGTTGGTTTCTCCAAGACCGGAGAGCGTCTGGTTGGTCAGACTGCAAAGCGTCAGGCCATCGCAAATCCGGATCGCACCATTTCTTCTATCAAGCGTCACATGGGTACTGATTATAAAGTAGAGATCGACGGCAAGAAGTACACCCCGCAGGAGATCTCCGCAATGATCCTCCAGAAGCTGAAGACTGATGCGGAAGCATATCTGGGACAGCCGGTTACAGAGGCGGTTATCACCGTTCCGGCTTACTTCACCGATTCTCAGCGTCAGGCAACCAAGGATGCTGGACAGATCGCCGGTCTGAACGTAAAGCGTATCATCAACGAGCCGACCGCTGCTGCACTTTCCTATGGCATTGACAAGGAAGAGGATCAGCGTGTTATGGTTTACGACCTGGGCGGCGGTACGTTCGATGTGTCCATTATCGAGATGGGCGACGGCGTACAGCAGGTACTGGCTACTGCCGGCAACAACCGTCTGGGCGGCGATGACTTCGACCAGAGAATTATTGACTGGCTGGTCAGCGAGTTCAAGAAGACAGAGGGCATTGACCTGTCCTCCGATAAGATGACCGTACAGCGTCTGAAGGATGCCGCAGAAAAGGCAAAGATCGAGCTGTCCTCCACCACGACCACAAACATCAACATTCCGTTCATCGCAGTGGATGCCAACGGCGGTCCGAAGCATCTGGATATCAACCTGACGGTTGCCAAGTTCAACGAACTGACCAAGGATCTGGTAGACGCTACCATGGGCCCGGTACAGCAGGCGCTGTCTGACAGTGGTCTGTCTCCGTCGGAACTGAACAAGGTTCTGATGGTCGGCGGTTCTTCCAGAATCCCGGCGGTTCAGGAAGCCGTTCGTTCGAAGTTGGGCAAGGAGCCGTTCAAGGGTATCAATCCGGACGAGTGCGTCGCACTGGGTGCTGCATATCAGGGCGGTGTCCTCGGCGGCGACGTCAAGGACGGTCTGCTGCTGCTGGATGTTACACCGCTGTCGCTGGGTCTGGAAACCATGGGCGGTGTTTGCACCAAGATCATTGAGAGAAACACTACCATCCCGACCAAGAAGAGCCAGATCTTCTCCACCGCTGCGGATAACCAGTCTGCCGTTGATATCGTTGTCCTTCAGGGTGAGCGTGAGTTCGCACGGGATAACAAGCAGCTGGGCACCTTCCGTCTGGACGGCATCGCACCGGCTCCGAGAGGCATCCCGCAGATCGAAGTAACCTTCGACATCGACCAGAACGGTATCGTTCACGTTACCGCAAAGGATCTGGGCACCGGCAAGGAGCAGGATATCAAGATCACCGCTTCTACCAACATGTCCAAGGAGGACATCGACAAGGCTGTCAAGGAAGCAGAGCAGTTTGCTGAGGAAGACAAGAAGCGCCGGGAAGAGGTTGACACCAAGAACAACGCAGAGAGCCTGTGCTTCCAGTGCGAGAATGCACTGAAGGAATTCGGCGACAAGGTTCCGGCTGACGAAAAGTCTGCAATCGAGAGCAAGATCGCTGACCTGAGAAGCGCACTGGGCGGAAACGATGCAGATGCCATCAAGGCAAAGTCCGACGATCTCCAGCAGGCATTCTATGCACTGTCCTCCAAGATCTATCAGCAGAACGGCGGTCAGCCGGGTGCAGGTCCGGATATGGGCGGCGCAGCTGGTGCAGGCGGTTTCGGCGGTGCAGCAGACGGCGGCAATCATAACAACGGCGGTAACGATGACGGCGTTGTAGATGCAGACTTCAAGGAAGTATAAAGAAGACTGGAGTTTGACGAATGGTGCCCAAAAGGGCATGAGTTCCGAAAACGGCCGTAGTATAATGCGGGTATGAGTTCGTTCCGTCCGGAACGGTTTGTATCGGCAAACGATCACGGGGCAGGTTTCGGCTTGTCCCGCATCGTTGTATGATTGAGAGAAAGGAGCCGGCAAACATGGCGGAAAAACGGGATTATTATGAAGTGCTGGGGCTGCAGAAGGGTGCTTCGGAAGAGGAGATCAAAAAGGCCTTTAAGACAATGGCACGGAAGTATCACCCCGATCTGCATCCGGACGATAAGGAAGCAGCAGAAAAATTCAAGGAGGTCAACGAGGCTTACGGTGTCCTCTCGGATAAAGAGAAGCGTGCACGGTATGACCAGTTCGGGCATGCCGGCGTGGATCCCAGCTATGGTGGCGGTGCCGGCGCCGGCGGATTCAGCGGCGGTTTTGGCGACGTGGGCGATATTTTCGACAGCATTTTCGGCGGATTCGGCGGATTTGGCGGCGGCGGACGCAGCACGGCTGCCAGCGCCAATGCGCCCCGCCGTGGCGGTGATGTCAACAGTAGCATCGTCATCGACTTCATGGAGGCATGCAAGGGCACCAAGAAGAAGATGCGTGTGGCGCACATGGTACAGTGCGAACAGTGTCACGGCACCGGCGCAGATTCCAACACCGTCAGCAATACGTGCAGCGAGTGTAACGGACAGGGGGCAGTGCGGGTCAACCAGCGTACCCCGTTCGGCGTAATCTCCACCACCAAGGTGTGCCCGCGCTGCGGCGGTAAGGGCAAGATCATCACCAATCCGTGCAGCAAGTGCCGCGGCAGCGGACGCTATCGCAAGACATCGGAGATCGAACTGAACGTGCCGGCAGGCATCGATAACGGTCAGGTGCTCCGTGTGGGCGGCGAGGGCGATGCCGGCATCAACGGCGGCGGAAGCGGCGATCTGAATGTTGCAGTTTCCGTAAAGCCCCACGATCTGTTCACCAGAAAAGGCGTGGACATCTACTGCGAAGTGCCCATCACCTATGCGCAGGCAGTTTTGGGTGCAACCATTACTGTGCCCACCATTGACGGCAAGGTGGAGTACGAGATCTCCGAGGGCACGCAGAGTGGCACCAAGTTCCGGCTGCGTGGCAAGGGTGTCAAGTACATCGGCAGAGAGGCATACGGCGACCAGTACGTCACCGTTGTGGTAGAGGTGCCGAAGAAGCTGACCAAACAGCAGAAGGAACTGCTGCAAAAGTTCGACGACAGCCTGGAGGAGAAAAATCAGGCAAAGCGCCAGAGCTTCTTTGAAAAGCTGCGGCGGAAGTTCGAGCAGTAACCCCAAACGCACAAAATACAAAACGAATCCCCCCGGGCAGGAATGCCTGAGGGGATTTTTTTATGGGAGGAAAAGAGAAAAGCTTATTTCAGGCTGCAAAGGTCTACCACCGGATCGCCGTCTGCAATGCCCTCGCTGCCGTCCGTGCTGGGGAACAGGTTCAGGTACAGATTGCCGACATTGTCCGCATCCACCAGAAATGCCAGCTCTACGGTTGCGCTCTCGCCGGGAGCGAGGTTGGTGAGATTGTTTTTCTGGGAATCCCAGTCGGTGCGGAAGCTGAACATGCTGTCGTCCGTCATCAGCTCGTCGGTGGTGTCGTGGGAGATGCTCTCGCCCGTTGCCGTGTCAAACGACTGGTTGGTCATGGTGCTCTGGTCTGTGATCTGGAACAGCTCGGGGAAGACGGTGACCTCTTGATCCTCGCTGCTGTTGTTGGTGCAGCGGAGTGTCACCCGCAGTACCTTCTGCTGGATGTTCTCCTGCTTGACGACCTCATCCAGGGTGTTGACACCGTCGCCCAGCTTTACCAGACTGCGCACCGTGGTGATCTTGCCGTCTGCGTCCAGATAGCCGCTGTAGTCTGCTGCCATGCCGATGGCATCGGTGGTGATGCCGTCGAAATTGTCCTGCAGGGAGGCTTGCTCCACGGAGAAAGTGTATCCGGTGTAGCCATGTGCCGCCGTGCCCTGTACGGATTCGCCCACCTGATACAGCTGCATCCGGCTCTTGTCGATGTCATAGGAAACGGTGTATCCGCCGTCGCCCTCCTCCCGATTGAGGGAGTCGTCCCAGATGGATGCCGTTTCGGTGTCCGACGGTGTCAGAGTCATGCCCTCCGCCAGCTGCCGTACCTCCTCGTCGCTCAGCTGGTTGGTGTAGAGCTGCGCAGCGTATTTCGTGCCGGTGAATGCCACCCACAGCTCGCTCCAGCCGTCCCGTTTGATGTAGATGACAGAGTTGCCGCTGGCGGTGGTGTATTCGGTCTGACCGGTGGCGTAGTTGATCTGTGCAGTAATGTTCTGGCTGCCGCCGTCGATCTTCCAGAACGTGGGCGTAAAGCCGCGCTCGCCGCCGTTTGCGTCCCGATACTTCCCTCCATAAGGGCCGTCTGCGGCGTAGGAAACGCCATCGGGCAGCCAGTTGTAGGACAGCGCCATGATCTGGTCGGAAACGGAGTCGCCGGTTTCGATGTGGACGGTTTTCTGGTAGGCAGCCGTCTGTTCAATGCGTGCCTGATAGATCCGGGAGGCTGCGAAAGCGGTGGCGGGGGTGAGTACGGCGAGCGCTGCGGCTGCGGCGATGGCGATAACAGCGGATTTTTTCATAGGTTTGCGGGTCTTTTTCATCAGAGATTCCTCCATCTGTTTTTTGCGGGCCTGGTATGCCAGCGAGAATTGCGGTTCCGGAGCATCGGGAGAAAACGCTTCCTCAACGAGATGCTCCCATGCTTCTTTGTCATTGTAAGGAAAATAGTTGTTCATAGGAAGTGACTCCTTTCTGCTTCATCATGGCCTTTCTGGCACGTTCGAATCGTTTCCGCACGGTAGCTTCTTTCATGCCGCACTGCCGGGCGATCTCCCGAAACGGCATGTCCTGCTGGCACCGCAGCAGAACGATCTTGGTGTCGGTGGCGTTGAGTACGCCCAGCATCTCGGAGATCGCAAGACGCTCTGCCATCTGCCGTTCCTGCTGTTCGGAGGATGTGACCGGTGTGTCCTCCGTGGGGATCTGGAGAATGCCGTCGTCCCACGGGGCATAGCGGCTGCTCTCCCGGGCATTTTTCCGGTACTGGCTGATGGCGGTGCTGCGGATAATTTTGATCATGTATTGTTTGGTCTTGGGGTGCTCCGGTTCTCCGATCTTGTCCAGATGACGGATCACACGGCAAAATGCCTCCGAAACGGCATCCTCCGCCTGCTGCGGATGGTGCAGAATGGCGTAGGCGATGTGGTACATTGGTTTTTCGTAGATTTGATAGAGGGTTTGCAGCTTTTCCTTGGCTGACTGCATGTGGTTCACCTCCTGTGATAAGCTTTTAGAACGTTCTGCCAATGATAACGCAGCACGGTGGAGTTTGTGACAGACTGGGGAAAAATTTTTCCGTTTCCACAGCTCTCCCCAGTTTTCCACTGCGTTTTCAACAACTTGTGGAAAACCGAAATCCTCAGTTTTTCGTGCTTTTTCCGAAAAATCGGGGACAATTTTCCACAATCCGAAGATTTCTGCGCCAAAACCGCTGTGGAGGTTCTGACTGCCTGCGCCGGCAGAACGGAAAGTTTTCCGGAAACTGTGGAAAACGCTGTTGAAAAGTTGGGGAAATGCCACGGAAATGCAGCGAAGCCGTTCGCAAAATTCCCGAAATTTCGCAGAAAATCCGAGGTGGAAAGTGTGGAAAGAGGATAAGTTCAGAATTGTTGGAAATGATAGAGGTACAGATTGCTGTAGGAGCTTTCTGTGTACAGAAACCAGAGCATATGAGGTGAAAGAATATGATGAATCGAAAGAATTGCCGCTATGTGATTGTGCCGGCGATGCTGGCAATGCTGCTGACGGCATCCCTGACTGGCTGCGGCACAAAAGAGGGTGCAGACTCCATGTCGGATGCGGATACCACGACGGTGACGGACAGCGCGCGGGATGACGACAGCAAGAGCGGCATTAAAGAGGACGTGGAAGACATGGTCACGGATGCGGAGGACGGCGTGCGGGATCTGGTCACGGATGCCGGCGATGTGGTAAAGGATGTCGGCGATGCCGTGGGTGACATGATGGGGGACGGCGAGAACAGCACCAAGACCGCCCAGACGACCAAGACTGCAAGGGACGACAGCAGCCGATAAGACAGCGCCACTGTGCCGCAAGTGCGGTGCAGTGGTTTTTTGTTGTAGTATAGCATACTTTGAGGATGCTGGCAAGGCGGGGCGTGGTGGGAATGTTGGGAATTTCGTTGAAAACGTTCCGCCGGAACGTTGCGGTGATATCGCCGCAGCTTTCCCGTTTCCTGTGTTTTTCAGGAGAATACTTGCCAATTCCGCAGAAACGTGGTATAATAGACAGCAGAAAGTGTGGTGGATTTTGTGACCAAACGAGAAGAATTTATCGCCGTCTATCAGGAACACATTACACGCCGCGGCGCCGACCGGCTCCTTGCGTGGCTGGATTCCGATGCCAGCGATTTTTTTACTGCACCCTCCAGTACCCGTTTCCACGGGGCATATGAGGGCGGGCTGGTGGAGCACAGCCTGAATGTGTACGAGTGCCTGAAGGATTATCTGAGCCGTCCCCGTACCAAGGAACTGTACGGCATGGATTATACCCCCGAGACCATCGCCATTACGGCACTGCTCCACGATATCTGCAAGGTGGGCTTTTATGCGGTGGATTACCGCAACGCCAAAAATGAACAGGGCGTCTGGGAACGGGTGCCGTATTACACCATACGGGACAGCCTGCCCTACGGCCACGGGGAAAAGTCCGTCTACATGATCCAGTGCTTCATGCACCTGACACAGGACGAGGCGTTTGCCATTCGCTATCACATGGGCTTTTCCGGCATAGAGGACAAGAACAGCATCGGCAGAGCGCTGGAGATGTTCCCGCTGGCGCTGGCGGTCAATGTGGCGGATATGGAGGCAACGTACTATTTGGAGGGCTCTGTAAAGTGAGCTCTTTCAGAGCTGTTTGGCTCTGTGTGTGATAGAATAGGAGGAAAATGATATGAATTGGTATGAAAACGCTGTGATGTATCACATCTATCCCCTGGGCTTCTGCGGAGCGCCCAAGTTCAACGAGGGCGGAGAACCGGTGAACCGGCTGGAAAAGGTGCTGGACTGGATTCCGCATTTGAAAGAACTGGGCGTGGATGCCGTTTACTTCGGACCGGTGTTCGAATCGGTGGAGCACGGCTATGATACCACGGACTATCGTGTCATCGACCGCCGTCTGGGCACCAACGAGATGTTTGCCCACATCTGCGACGAACTGCACAAGAACGGCATCCGGGTCATTCTGGACGGCGTTTTCAACCACGTGGGCAGAAACTTCTGGGCGTTCAGGGATGTGCAGGAAAAGGGACAGGCCTCGGAGTACTGCGACTGGTTCGCCGGTCTGAACTTCGGCGGACAGAGTCCCTGCGGCGACAACTTCTGGTATGAGGGCTGGAATGGCTATTACAACCTGGTCAAGCTGAACCTGCGCAACTGGCACGTGTGCGATTACCTCATCGATGCGGTTGGCATGTGGATGGATGAGTTCCACATCGACGGCATTCGTTTCGATGCCGCAGACTGTGTGGACTTCGACTTCTTCCGCCGGATCCACAACTTCTGCAAGGAGCGCAATCCGGAATTCTGGCTCATGGGCGAGATCATCCACGGCGACTATAAGCGCTGGGCAAATCCGGAGATGCTGGACAGCGTCACCAACTACGAGTGCTATAAGGGCATCTACTCCTCCCACAACGACAAGAACTACTTCGAGATCAACTACAGCATCAACCGCCAGTTCGGCAACGGCGGCATCTATCAGGGCACGGCGCTGTACAACTTTGTGGATAACCACGATGTGAACCGTCTGGCCAGCACGCTGGTCGACCAGCGCTACCTTCCCCTGTGCTACACGCTGCTGTACTGCATGCCGGGCATCCCGTCCATCTACTACGGCAGTGAATACGGTGTCATGGGACGGCACGAGAACAATTCCGATGACGGTCTGCGTCCCTGTCTGAATCTGGACGACCTGAACCGTAGCGGAAATCTCGATCTGTACCGCCATCTGGTCAAGCTGGGCAGAATCTACCACGCCTATCCGGCACTGCGCACCGGTTCCTACTACACTGTAGAGGTGCGCAACCGCCAGCTGCTGTTCGCCAAGGAGCAGGACGGCAGAACGGTTTACGTGGCACTGAATCTGGAGGACTGCCCCAGCGAATTCCGCTTCGGCACTCAAGTTCCCTCGCTGGTGGATGTCATCAGCGGTCAGCCGGTACAGGTGGAAAACGGCGGCGCATGGATTCGTATGGCACCGTTCTCCTCGATGATTCTGGTGGAGGACGACATTGTCAACCAGACAGAGCCGGCAGAAGAGGCAGTTGCCGTTCCGGAGCCGACCCGTCTGGAAGTCGGCGCCAAGTATCGTGATGTGCTGGACGGCTCCGTCTGCGAACTGCTCCAGACCTCCGTCCGCCATGCGGAAACACAGGAGGAGCTGGTGGTTTACCGGAAGGAACAGGACGGCAGCGTCTGGGCAATGCCGAAGTCCGTCTTCACCGGTACGGCGCACGATAACCAGCCGAGATTCACCATGGTATAACCGAGCGTATCAAATCAGAACCTGTCTTCACAAGAAATATATGTGGATACGCTTGTGAAGACAGGTTCTCATCTAAAACAGGCAATAGACAGCGGGAGGCAGCAGTGCTGACCGCTGTTGTTTGTGAAAGGAAACAATATGGAACACAACACCCTCCAAGGCATCATTTTCGATCTGGACGGCACACTGCTGGATTCCACGGGCATGTGGGGACAGGTTGACCATAAGCTTATGGCGTACTACGGCAGGGAAGTGCCGCCGGATCTCTCCGAACGGGTACAGCGCATGTCCATCGAGGAGTTCTCCCATTTCTTTGTGGAGGAGTTCTCCCTGCCCACCACGCCGGAGCGCATTGCGAAGCAGGTGTCCGACATGGTAGCGGAGGAGTATCGGGAGCTGCTGCCCCTGAAGCCCCACGCCATGGAGCTGCTGGATTGGCTGGACGGGCAGAACATCGTCTACGGCGTGGCAACGGCGACTTATGGGGAGCTGGCTGCCGCAGCCCTGAAACGTCTTGGCGTGTGGGAACGGCTGCAATTTCTCATCACAGAGCAGGACGCCGGCGCACCCAAGTCCCAGCCTCAGATTTTTCAGCAGGCGGCGCAGAAGCTGCATCTGGGCAGACGGCAGATCGCCGTGGCGGAGGACTCCCTCTATGCCCTGCAAACGGCGAAGCGTGCCGGTTTCTTTACCGTGGGCGTGTACGACAATGCCAGCCAGCCGGTCTGGCCGGAGATCTGCGCCACCGCAACGGTGCATGTGCAGAATCTGTTGGAGATGAAGCCCGTTCTGCGGGGTGTCTGAAAGGAGCAGTGTTATGCCGGAATTGTCGTATGAAGCCATTGCAGACGGGCTGAACGTCTGCACCAGCCAGTGGCACCGGTTCGGGACGGATGCCGTGCTGCTGGCGGAGTTCTCAGCCTACCGCCGAAAGGAACGGGTCTGCGACCTGGGTACCGGCTGCGGGATTATCCCCATGCTCATGCAGCGGAAGGATGCTCCGCAGGAGGTCTACGGCGTGGACATTCAGCCGGAGGCAATCGACCAGATGCAGCGTGGCATGGCGGCGAGCACCGGCATCCGGTCCCGGATGCATCCGGTCTGCGCCGACCTGAAAACCCTCTGGGAGGGCGCACCCCTGGGACAGCTGGATCTGGTGACCTGCAATCCGCCCTACAAAGCCTATCAGGCAGGACTGGAGAGCCAGCTCACCGCCCAGAAGATCGCACGGCACGAGGTGCTCTGCAACATCGGGGATATCTGCCTTGCGGCAAAGAAGCTGCTGCGCTTCGGCGGACGGCTCTGCATCTGCAACCGGCCGGAACGGCTGGCGGACTGCATCGCTGCCATGCGCAGTCAGGGCATCGAACCCAAACGGCTGCAATTTGTGGCAAAGGCAGCGGATGCTGCGCCGTGGCTCTTCCTGCTGGAGGGCAGAAGCGGCGGAAAGCCGTTCCTGAACGTTCTGCCCCTGCGCATCATTGCAGACGGAAACGCTGTGACAACACGTCTGACATTGGAGGAATATTGTGAAAAACCAAATCTATAAACGGGCACTGCAATTGTCCGTTCCCATGATGATCCAGAACGGCATCACCAATATGGTGAGTCTGGTGGACAACATCATGGTAGGAAGTCAGGGGACGGAGGCGATGACCGCCGTTTCCATTGCGAGCCAGCTGATCTTTGTGTTCAACCTGGCGATTTTCGGCGGACTCTCCGGCCCGGGCATCTACGGCGCCCAGTACTACGGGCAGCACAATCTGGAGGGCTTTCAGAACACGTTCCGCATCAAGGGCTGGATCACGACCCTGTGTCTGATCGGCGGACTGCTGGTCTTTCTGCTGGGGGACGACACCCTTATCGGGCTGTATCTCCACGGGAAGAGCGCCACGGTGGACGCCGGACTGACCATGACGTTCGCCAAGCAGTATCTGCACATCATGCTCATCGGTCTGCCGTTCTTTGTGGTGACGCAGGTCTACGCCAGCAGCCTGCGGGAAACCGGCAGCAGCGTCAAGCCGATGATCGCCGGCGTTGCCTCGGTGGCTGTGGACGTGGTGCTGAACTACATGCTGATCTACGGCAACTGCGGTATGCCGAAGCTGGGGGTGCGTGGTGCTGCCATTGCCACCGTGCTGGCACGTGTGGCAGAGATGGGCATTGTGGTCATCTGGGCGCACGCCTGCCGGAAGAAGCATGTGTTCTTACAGGGCATCTACCGGACATTTCGTGTGCCGAAGCAGCTGGCGCAAAAGGTGGTGCGGAAGGGACTGCCCATCTTTTTCAACGAATTTCTGTGGGCCGGCGGTATCGCTGCCCTGACCCAGTGCTATTCCACCAGAGGGCTGGAGATCGTCGCCGGACTGAACATCTCCAACGCTCTGTGCAATCTGCTGAATGTGGTGTTTGTCGCCCTTGGTTCAGCGGTGGGCATTCTCATCGGGCAGACACTGGGCGCATCTATGTATGAGAAGGCAAAAAAAGATGCGTTCCATCTGATGTGGTTCACCGGTGCCGTCAGTCTGGGTCTGACCGTGATTCTGGTGTGCGTATCCGGTGTGTTTCCCAAGCTCTACGACACCACAGCGCAGGTGCAGCAGTACGGGCAGTGGTTCATTGTGATCACAGCGCTGTTTTTCCCTGTGCAGGGCTTTCTGAATGCCCTGTACTTCACCCTGCGCTCCGGCGGAAAAACGCTGGTGACGTTCTTGTTTGACAGCGTGTATACATGGCTGATTCCCGTGCCCATGGCGCTGCTGCTGTGCCATCTGACAGCGCTGCCGATTCTGGCGGTCTATGCCATCGTGCAGGCAGCGGATCTCATCAAGGTGCTGGTGGGCTACGTCCTGATTCGCAGGGGTGTCTGGATCAGCAATCTGGTAGAAGAGGTATGAGAGGAGAGCGGTTATGAGCGGTACACTATATATCATCGGCACGCCCATCGGCAATCTGGAGGACATCACCATGCGCCAGCTGCGCCTGCTGGAGGAGGTGGATTTCATTGCAGCGGAGGACACCCGTGTGACACGAAAACTGCTGTCCCATTTCGACATCCACACGCCTGCCCTCAGTTACCACGAGCACAGTGGGCAGAACATCGCCCAGAACATCGTCAGCCGGCTGCTTGCCGGCGAATCCTGCGGTGTGGTCACGGATGCAGGCATGCCCTGTATCTCCGATCCCGGCGAACCGCTGGTGCAGCTGTGCTATGAACAGGGCGTTCCGGTGGAGGTCGTGCCCGGCCCAAGCGCCGTGATTGCTGCGCTGGCAGTGTCCGGACAGCACACGGCACGGTTTACGTTCGAGGGGTTTCTCTCCGCCAACGCCAGCCAGCGCAGGGCACATCTGGAGAGCCTGCGGGAGGAGCAGCGCACCATGGTGTTCTACGAAGCCCCCCACAAACTCTGCCGCACGCTGGGGGACATGCTGGAATGCTTCGGGGGCGAGCGGGAGATCTCGCTGTGCCGGGAGCTGACCAAGGTGCATGAGGAAGTGCGCCGCACCACGCTGGCGGAAGCCGTGGCGTTTTACCAGCAGACGCCGCCCCGTGGGGAATTTGTGCTGGTGGTCGCCGGCGCAGTGCCCCGGGAAAAACCGGCGGTGTCGTTGGAGGAGGCGTGCGAGATGGTGCGCCAGCGCATTGCCGGCGGCGAGAAGCGGACGCAGGCGTGCAAGGCGGTGGCAGCGGAAACCGGATTCCGGAAAAACCAGCTGTACGATGCCTGAGAGCTCGTGTTCATAGGCGTCTATCTACGTCTTTTCGGCAAATTTTGTTG
>OOAM01000101.1_pt1 | contig 95492 bp, 66 predicted proteins | sample 1671131 | NCBI WGS metagenome assembly OOAM01 (sample SAMN06348125, study PRJEB24527) | human gut metagenome | biome: human gut; feature: ankylosing spondylitis patient; material: feces | host: Homo sapiens | place: China | collected 2015-10 | reverse complement strand
CGCAGAAAACATCCCCTTTCTGCGGTCTACTCAGCCGAAATCAACCGAACGTGTGTCTGTTGTAGAACTTTCAGGGTCCTAACAAAAAGACCGCGGATGCAGGGAGCAGCCGCGGTGTAAAGGAAATTACCATCTAGCCACAGATTAAGTCTGTGGCATAACTACTATAGCCGATCAATAGGAATTGAGCTATCGGTTTACTGGAATGTACTGAGAGTTAACTGATCTAAGGCTAACTATCGGTGATTTATGTGTTTTTAAAAAGCACCCGAACCGGGGTCAGTTTCATTTCGGTTAACTTCCGGTTAACTGTTCGAGAGCCCACACTTGCGCGTCTTTGAGGTCTGCCGCGTCCGGGTGAGTGGCAGCGGCGGCGATCCGGGAGAGCCTCTCTGGCGTCATCGGGAAACGCGCTTTTGACTTTTCGACGAGCGCCGGGTCGATCTTCCCCTGCCAGAGACGGAAAGCCCGGAAGGGAACATTCGCGGCCGCGAGCTCTTCCCTCACCCGATTCTCATACGTCACCGAGTACCCCACTCCAGGCACACCGCCCAGCGTCCCGAAAAGAATGAAGGGGTAACCGGGGTGAGATTTCAGATACGCGTCCGCAGACTCACTCGCGTGCCCCTTATCGCACCAAAAACCCACAAACACCCGGTCGTACCCCGCAGGATCCGGAGCGTCCGCAATCGGGGTCATGACGGCCCCCGGGATCACCGCCGCGATCGCTTCGGCGACCCGCTTCGTGTTTCCCGTGACCGACTCATAGGTGACGAGCACCCGGCGGGGTTTCAAGTCCATAGCGCTCATCACGCTCAGAGCTGCTCCACGTGGATTCCGGCCTTCTTCAGGAACTGAATGCCGGCGTCATCCCGATAGAGCTCGTGGTAATAGACCGCGATAATCCCGCACTTCTGAATGAGAAGCGAGCAGTGGATGCAGGGGGAATGCGTGATATAGATGCTCGCCCCGTGAGACGAGTAGCCGTTATAGGCAAGCTTCGCGATGGCGTTGAGTTCGGCGTGCTGGACCTCTTTCCGGGTCACGAGCTTTCCGTCGATCTCCTCTTCGCAGCAGTTGTCGTAGCCGGTGGGCATGCCGTTCCAGCCAAACGAAATAATGGAGTTGTTCTTCACGATGACGCAGCCCACCTGGAGGCGCTTCGCGTAGCTGCGGCCGGCCGCGATCTGCGCAATCTGCATATACATCGCGTTGTCTTTCTTGATATCCATTTGAATCTCTCTTCTGTTCCTCACGGGGATGGTGAGGAGACGCGCGTCACTGCGCGCTTAAATCAATCATTTAAGGGGTGAATTCTAAGAGATTTTTTCAGAAACCTGAAATCCGGCCGCCGTTACGCTCTTGCTTTTTTCTTTCTGACGGAAAAAGGAAAGCGTCGTTCTGATGTGAATCGATGTAACGCGGTCACGGCTGAAGCGATGGATCCCGCGAATTATGACGGTAAGAAAAGGCGATCCGTGTATCCACAAAAAAGGAAAGGCTGTGCCCTGAAGACCGGAATCACTGCCCCATCACGCGCTTGAACTCTGGTCCTTAAACAATCATTCTGAAGAGCGGCTATGCATTGATTTTCCGGCATAACAAAACTATTTTTAAAAAGTTATAGTAACTTTTTTAGTTAGCAATTTTCCGATTCTTCAGATAGAATTTCTCCAGGTTGATTTCCCTTCGAGAATAACCTGCGCGTTCCTTTTTCTCTGCCACCGCAGAGGTGTTTCAATGGGATCTTTACAACGGACGGACTACGGCGGATAAGCGTCCATCCCTTTCCCCACACGCCGTGGGGGTGTTTCTCCCATAGTGACGATGCAGGCATACTGGCTCTGCCTTTCCCCACATTCCGTGGGGGGTGTTTCAATGGGCAGTTTACAGAGGACCGACTAGGGCGGCTGATTCAAAAATGGATTTTCTCAAGTGTGGAAATCAACCTTCTTCTCTTCGTTGACCAAAAGCCCTTTAAGGATCTTTCACCGTCTAGAAAAGCAATGCCGCCAAAGAGTGACTCCTTGGCGGCTGTTTTGTTGCTAAGCAAAGCAGATATGCGTTTTACGCGTTCCGGAACTCCGCGTAGAGGTTCGGGAGAATCTGCGAGAGCCGCGTGAACTCAATCATGTCGTGCACCGACATGTCGTACCCCCCGCGGAGCAGCATCTCGTCCGGCACCGGTTTCGCGAGACTGAGCGCCCTCTCCACCTCATCCTTCATCCCGGTGAGTTCCGCCATTCCGCGGTGCGTCCCAAGCCAATAGTGGGAAATGAGTTCAAGGCCGCCCGACACCTCGCGCCCCAGGTGAAACATCATGCCGGCCGGAAGCCCCGGCGCCGCGAGATTTTCGGACCACCCGCTCGCGCTGAATGTGTAGCCGCCCTTCTTAATCGTTTCTTCCGTGAGACCGAGTTTCTTCGGATCCGTGAAGTGAATCAGAGCGTCAAGCACCATGTCGCCCACCAGTTCCGTCACCCGGTTCGGGTTCTCGGGGTCATACATTTTTTCTTCATACGACCGATTCGGATCATCGATCCGGTCAAGATGCGGGACGGTGTTCCCGATATGAGCGTAGGGAGACCAGAGTGAATACCGATCCGTGTGCCCCATGTGCCACGTGAACCACCAGCGAAGCATCTCAGACGTTGCCCCCGGGAAGAAGTGCCGGCTCCAGCTGCAGATGATCCGCCCGGTGTCTTTGTTTCCAATGAGACCGAAACCGGCGACCGGGAGATCGTACGGGGATTGGAAAAGGGCGTTCAAACCCGCCTTTGTCGGTGGGAAAAGCGACGACTCCGGGAGAGGCGCGAGTTTCAGTGCCTGGACCATATCGCACGGGACCTCCAGGTCGTCCGTGAAATACTTCGCGTAAGGCGTGTGGTTGAGCGCCGCCTCGTTTTTTCGGTGCTGCGTCACATACTGCGGCGTGAAAAAAGTGAAGAGCGTATTGCGATCAGAATTCATTCGATAAACCTCTTTCTGCGGTCATCCCGTCCGCCCTCCTCCGAAATTCGGGAACACGGCCAGGACTTCCTTTCACGGTTTTTCAATATAGTCCGATAGGAGAAAGATGCCGGGAAACACGGGAAATAAAAGAAATCTCCAGCCCCCGGAACCGAGGACTGGAGATCAGAGGTTGGATCGCTGAAGAATCGGAAACGCTATTTCGGACGCCGGTTTGTCAGGTTGTCGAGCAGGTGCGCGGCTTTCGCTCTCAGCTCGTGATCATCACCGCCGTAATTTGTAACCGCCTGAGAGACCCCGGCAATCAGCATGAAGAGCGCGAGCGACGGATCTCCTTCCGGGAAGCACCCGGAGCGCATCGCGCGCTGCACCACCGGCACCGCGGATTCCACGAACGGGAGCACAATCGTGCGGCGGATGATATCCGCTCTCGGGGTCGTGGACTCGTTAAAAATCATCATCGAAATCATCGGCTTTTCCACGCCGACCCGAAGAATGACCTGCATCAGAGCCTTGATGCTCCGCTCAGGATCCGGATCCTGAATCAATTCCCGGGCTTCACGGATATACGGAATGCTTTGGGTTTTGATATCTTCGAGCACTGCGAGCCACAGGTCCTCCTTTGACCCGAACCGGTAATTCACCATGGCGGGGTCGACATTCGCGGCCTTGGCGATCTGGCGCGTAGTCGCGCGGTCGAAACCGTGATACGTGAATTCCTTAAACGCCGCTTCAAGCAGCGCCTCTCTTGTTGCGCCATCCGGACCGCTTCGCGGCCCTCTCTTACCCGGTACTCTCATTTGGTCTCTCCCCACCTACACATTCACCAAACGATGAAGCAGGCTGATTCGGTAATTGCAAAATATTCAATTAAAAGAACGGATTCAGAACTCAGTCTGAAGCGAATGGGGAGACTATAGCACGCTTAAATTTGTGTCATTTCCGCATTAGTGCTAGATAAAACGAATATCCGACTATTGGAGGATCGTAATAATTTTCCTCACTCATGTATACCAAAGTGACAAAAAAGCGGTCATAGATACGAAAAGTGTGACAGGGATTTATGTATCTCAAATAGGGAAAATCAAAGCTTCCCAATCACTTTGGGAAAAAGCCGGACGTCCAATATGTTTTTGTTTGTCTTTCCGTAGACCGGAAATGCCTGAAATCACCCCTCACTTCAGGACGTAACACGGGGCGGCTGAAGGATGCTCCGCGATCCGGTCAGAGAGCTGCCGCTCAATCAATTCCACACTGTCAGTTTCCCCGCAAAACAATAGACAAGCCGTCGGGCCTTCAGATATATTGGTTTCTCCTACAAATCAGCCTACGGGGCGGCCCATTTCGACAGAACGGAATAACTCTGGGATTGGCTGTCCTTTCTTAGAAAGCTTTTCAATCATGCGACTTCTGAAATTTGCTCTTCCCTTATTGTCCACGGCACTCTGCTTTACCGCGAACGCATCTCCGGTTGAATCCTTCGACGCGCATAATTTCGTCGATAACGTAGCCACTATCTGCGGATCCGTCGCGCAGGTCGTGAAGCAGCCTAAGCGCACCATTCTTAACTTGGGTGGCGCCTACCCGTCTGAGCATATCGCGATCGTGATTTGGGCACCGGAGCTGCCGCAGTTTGAAAAGCAGTTTGGCAATCTCTATGCCGCGAAGGGAAAGCGAGCCTGCGCAAACGGCCGGGTCGTTGTCTATAAGCACCACTTGCAGGTTGCCCCAAAGACGACGGATAAGCTCACGATCCGATAAGAGATCTCATTGAATCCCGGAATCCCGCTTTTGATTATCCACGGCGGGATCCTGGCTGCGGGAGGGGAAACCGGTCCCCTCCTTTAAAATCTTTTTGGACAGCCGCTCTGAAGAAAGCCGCCTATGAAAAAGCGGCTGAGCAGCTCGGTATCTCGGTGGAAGATTGGGTTGAGGGCGTCGTTGACGCCTACACAAAGTCCCTCTTTGTCAGCGCGGCGATTGACGCGGGCATGAACTTCTCGGACCTCCAGGTGAGCCGGGGACCAGAGGATTCTCTGGAGGTCAACACGCTCCCGACTCGGAGAATCTGTGAACACGCTGGGCTGCCGTCTGAATTCTTCGAAATCATGCCGGAAGACGCCCTGGCATCCGTCGTGTTTGGGTTTTACGCTGAATGGAAGCGGCGCGGCGGAGAGCCTGCTCACGGCGCGGAAGCTTTGATCCGCGAAGTAGATCCGGCATTTAACCAGTGAGGAAAGGATCCGAAAGCAGAGGTTCTCTTTTCAACTCCACTTGTCGGATCCAATTTCAAAGAGTTATCTGTTGAAGCTATTGATTCCGATTCCGGCGCGAATCGATTCCGAATCAGAATCACTCAGACTTCGCCGCTCACTTCAGCAAAGGTTCTGCCGTCCGCTGTCTTCCACTCCGTTGTGCCGCGGACAGAAGAGCCCAGAACAAAAGATCCCGCGCTGGAGGGGGATGAGAAAATCTGATCCTCTTTCAGACGGTAAAGTCCGCTCGGTTCCTTCACGAGCACACCCCGCTCAACGAGCTGCTCCCGTCGGTTAACCATCGAAGGAAGAATCCCAGGGCGGTTTTCCATACAGACCACCGCTCCCTTCAGAATCACAAAGCCGTCCGCGGTCCAGATCGCTTCCCCCTGCACCCGGTACTTCTTATGAATCATGCGGGTGAGGAAGAAACGCCGGTCTTCCGCCTTTTCTTTTCGGCTCTCTTTGGAGACCTTTGGCTCAAACACCCGGTAGCCGAAACCGCGGATCAGAATCAAGGCGTTTTCGATATAGCGGTCAAGCTCCACCTGACGGGACTCGGTGACGTTTCCGGGCGACGGCATTTCCTGATTCTTGATCACGTAGCGACCGGAGCTCTTCGCCATTTCGTAGAACTGATTCTCAAGGTAACAAAGCTCCGTCGGCCCAAAGCTGTTGGTTGCGCTCGTAAAGAACACGACCTCGTTATAGAACGCCTTGCTCGGGCTCCGGTTATGTTCACTGAGGCGATTCAGGATGGAGCCGCCGACCTGGCGCTCCTGCGCCTGCCCGATATAGACCGCGTCCTCATCGGTCGCTTCTTCTTTCCCGAACAGAAGATAGACGCCGCTGAAGGAGAGTTCATTTCTGTCCGCGTAATCATTCAGCCGTAGCCGAGGAATCCGATACGCGAGCCCATTCCAGTTATCGAGCGTCGCGCGAACCGCGCCATCAAAATTTTCGTCTAGCAGCAGAAACTGAACGAGGTGTTTCTTATTCATAGCGGCTGATCGCAGAGAGGAGTTTCGTAACGTTCGTTAGTGTAGCAATCCCAAGCAGCGAGAAGATAGTCCTCAGTTCAATGACCTTCAGCAGTGATCCGGAAACCGCCTGACTTCCTCGTGAAATGCGGGTTTTGATTTGTTGCTATAGCTATGTATGATGTTACTTCGACATCAGGGACAGCCGTTTGGTCTTCTTTAACGGCAAACAGGGGGAATTGTTAGCCCTGCCCTTCCCGCCGCTTCTTATGGATGAACTATGACAGACCCGCAATACATGACAAAAATCTTCGTTGATACGACAAAAAGAAAGAAGGTCATCTTTATCAAGGTGGCCGAGCGGCAGGGGAAGAAATTAGGCGACTGGGTAATGGATGTCCTCACTGAACATCTGAAAGCACAGTTTATCGATGCCGCAATGAAATTTGGCATCAGCTTCAGCGCGCTGGAATTGAAGCGACGCGAGGACGGCTGGGTGGAAGTGAACCCGGATACGATGCATGAACTCTGCCGGCTCGCCAAAATCCCGCCTCATTATTACGACCTCAGTTCGGAGGAGGATCTCGCGGATATCGTGTTCAGCTTGTACGCGGAATGGAAGAAACAGGGCGGAACCCCTGACGCGGTCGCGGAAGCGATTCTTGAGGAGTCAGGCGTTCACCTCGCGCCTGAAAACAAAGAGGAGTCGCGGCAGGCCTTGGGATAAAGACTGCGACTGAAACTGGAGCTGAGCCTGTGCAGAAGCGCACCTGAAGACTGAGGCTGTGAGTCTATGGAGCGCCTAAGAGAATCCGGGAACTCCCTGGCGGGGAGCTCCCTGGATTCTTGGAGCACTGGTTTGCAGCCAGTACACAAGTAAGTCCTGTACCTGCCGCGTAAGGCGCGGGAGTTTCCTCAATACGGGAAACCGCAGGCGCGCCTCCAAACTGCAAAAACGGTGAAACTGTACCGGAAGCCGGAATACGTCCGGCCCCGTTTCAATATTTTCTTCCCTAATGGGGAATTCGGTGCCAGCCTCCTTTGAGATTGGGAGCCAGACCCTTACAACAAAAAAAGATGGAGTCACGGCCGGCCTCGGGATGAAGCCTGAGACTTGTGCTGTGGCGGAGTCTTAGGAATGAGCGCCTTACCGTGAATTCTGAGACTGTGTTCACTTAGCGCTCCTCGGAATAGGGGACGATCCTACTGGTGTAGGCCCTCTGCGTTCCGTCCTGGCTGGTGCGCAGCCATCAAGAGTGAGTCCTGTACCTGCCGTATAGGGCGCGGGGGTTTCCTCAATGCGTGAAACCGCAGGCGCGCCTCCAAACACTGAAAACCTTTACGCCTTACCGAGAGCCGCTAAGTAATCGTAGGTGGGCTGGAGCTCGTGCGGGATCACGATCTTCAGATTCCGCACGGCTTCTGTCTGATTCAGAATCCAGTCGGAATACTCAGTCTCGATCTCCTTCGTGCGGCTGTTCTTCCGATCCCACTCGACCTGATAGGCGGAAAGCTGCTTCTGGTACTCAAGCTGCTCCTCCCGATACTTCCGGTTCCGGTCGAGATTCTCGTTCTTCGCCATGATCTCGATCTTCGCCTTCAGTTGGTTCAGTTCCGCTTCCCACGTCCGGTGGCTCTGCTGCCAGCGGTTATACGAGTCGTACACCGCGTCAGGTTCCACACTCGGGCTATAGGTCCGGATCGCGGTGTCCTGGCCGCGGCCCTCCGTCCCCACGGGCCTCACGGATTTCTTCGCGAGGTCATCCTTCGCGTTCGCGAGAACGCCGTCCGGATGGATATAGATACCGAGTGTGCTCGCCTTCGCTTCGAGGAGCAGATAGTGCGCGAGGTCGCGGATCGAGAGCCGAGTCTTCGCCCACTCCGTATCCACGGGATCCGGTTTTTCAGGCGCTGAAGGCCGCTCCACCTTTGGCTTCGCGTCGATCTCGTCCTTCCGGGGCTTGTTCTCCGGGAGCTTCAGCCAGTCTTCAAACGACAAGTGTTCGAGATACTCCGTCCTCTCATCCCGCTCCTTCACGGCTTCGTGAACGTACGCGATAAAGCCCCGCAGTTCCCCGATCCGGGCCGCGGTGGGGAGGAGCGACTCGAGGAACTCCTGGTCCTTTCCCTTTTGGACGAGACGGGGTTCCGCGACGCCTGAGAGGAGCTCCATATAGACATCGTAAAAGGTGCTGCTTTTCACGATTTCCTCAAGCCGGTTCACTTCCTGGGACGCGAGCGCCGCGAGAAACGAGGCGCTCGTCGCCGTGAGACCGGGTTCCGGTCTCTCAGGGTTCACGAAAAACTGGTCATGCTTCTTAAAATCTTCAGTCATTTTTTCTTATCCTATGCATTCATCATTGCAGTCCTTCACGACATGAAAGTGGATACCCACCACTTCATACACGACGTCGGACTGCTCTTCAGGCGCCTTCTCAGCCGTTACATCCGTTTTCTGCTCCGCCTTTCCGGCTGCCTCAGAGGCTTCCTTCGCCGCTTTCGCGGCTTCCTTCGCTTCCTTCTTCTTCACCCAGCGGGGGCGGGAACCCTCTTCAGGCGCCATCTTCACGATCTTGGGGTCGAACTCCGCGAGCGTGTCGATCAGATCCGTTTGAGACGCGATCACGTTCCCAATGTCCTTATAGACTTCGGGGGACTCGTCTATCGACCCCGAGAGCAGGCGGATCCCGCGGGACTTAAGGATCGCTTCCATGTCCTCGTGCTTCAGGGTTTTAAAAGCCGCTTTTCGTGACATCGCGCGCCCCGCGCCGTGAGAGCAGGAGCGGAACGATGCCTCATTCCCTTTCCCGCGGACGATGTAGCCTGGGGTCCCCATGGAGCCCGGGATGATCCCGAGAACGCCGTCGCCTGCGGGTGTCGCCCCCTTGCGGTGAACAATCAGCTCTTCCCCGTTATAGGTTTCTTTCCAGGCGAAGTTGTGATGGTTCTCGACAAAGCCGAGCGACCCGACCCCGAGGTGCTTAAGCACATGCTCATGAATCAGCTCGTGGTTCGCGGACGCGTAGTCCCCCATCAGCTGCATCGCATTCCAGTACTCCTTCCCTTCCTTCGTATCGAGATCGAGCCACGCGAGGTGGCGAAGTTCGTCCGGGAGCTCAGGGTGAAGGGAACGGGCGACCTCCGAGTAGTAATCCGCGACCGCGCTTCCCGCGCCGCGGGACCCCGAGTGCGAGAGGAGCGCAATGTACACACCCGCTTTGAGTTTCAGCGTGGGTTCATCGATGTCGTGATCGACGGTCAGTTTCCCGAATTCCACAAAGTGGTTTCCAGCGCCTGAGGTTCCGAGCTGCGCCAGCGCCCGCCCGTACTGCTGCTTCGTGGGAGGCGTGATCGACCAGTCGCGGTGCATCACGGGGTGGTCACGGCGCTCGCATTTCGAAAACTCCGCCCCGACCCCGAAGCGGGTTTCGGCTTCAAGGGCCTCAGCGAACCGGTCAGACTCGGTCTCAAGCTTTTCGTAGGGCAGATCGAGAATCGTGATTCGCATGCGGCACGCGATATCGACCCCGACGGCGTAAGGGATCACGGCGTTACGCACGGCGAGGACGCCTCCGATGGGAAGCCCGTACCCCGTGTGGGCGTCAGGCATCAGAGCGCCCCCGACCGCGATGGGGAGGCGGCACGCGTTTGCCATCTGCTGGAACGCCGCATCCTCCACGTCGCCCTTCGCCCAGGATTTCCAGGGCGCGGGGGTTTCACGCTCCGTATAAAACGTGTGCTCCGCTCGGGCTTTCGCGAGCAGCTTCGCGAGGGGCATAAAGAGCTGTTTCAGCTCCCCCATGGGTTCCTCGGTGGGGGACGCGGAATGGGCAAGCGTCGAGACCAGCGCCTTCACGGCTGCGGGTTTCGCGCCGTTTGAGACCGCTTTATTCGCGGCCTTCATCGCGGGTCCCGTCAATTCAGGGAGACGGGGGATCCCGAGTTCGTAGAGCGTCTTAAGGTCAATCATTTTCTTTTCTTCCTAATTTCTAAAAATCTTTTTTCATACAGACGGCACCGTAATGAGCCACCCGTGTTTCTGCTGATCCATGTGGACCGGCTTTCCGGTGAACGCCTGGATCACCTGAGCGCAGGTCCGCGTGTGGGCGGACGGCGCGGTCGTCACAAAGTGACCGCCGCCCGCGAGTGCCATCGGAACCAACAGCTGATCCTGCAGATGCCGGCACACCGGGACGTCGGCTTCGAGAAACGCCGCAGATTCATCTGCCGCGATTTTCGCGACCGATTCCGCCGCGAGCCTCGGGCGTCCGATCTCGGAAAAGACCGAGGTGCCCGACTCAAACCCGGTTCGGATCAGCACCGCGTTCCCCGCTTCCGGGATCGCGGGGTTCGCGTCCAGCGTGACCGCGTCTTCCGTGAGCCCCAGCCGATCGCCAAAGTCGCGCATCAATACCTTCTTTTCCCGCTCCGCCACTTCTGGCGGCAGGTGGCAGTTAAGGATCACGGCGCTCACGCTCTTCAGGCTTCCCCGCTCCCGGAATTCCAAGGGGGCGGGCTCGAACGGTCCCGCGGCTTCCATCCGGACGAGGCCCCCTGCCGCCTGAAAGAACGCGGGGCGCGGCATAGTGAAGGTCACCGGGTACCCCATCCGATTGAGACAGGGTTCGAGCGTTTCCTTCAGGAATTCAAACGCCGGTGCGAAGGGGCAGTAAGTGCCGCCCGTGACCGTGACAGAGGCTTTTTCGCCCGCCTTAAGAGAGCAAATCAGCGCCGGGACGATCGCCTGGAGGACGAGCGCGGTGCTGCCGCCGGTCCCAATATCAAAGCGGTAGCTCCCCACCTGCACTTCACCCGGAACAAACGTGAGTTCAGTCGAATTCATTTCGGCCCCCGTCACCTCCGCTCCGCAGATCGCGGCAGCGGCACGGACGGATGAGAGATGCTGACGCCCGAGCCCCGCCTTCTCCCGCTTCCCCCGTATATTCCGGATGTGGAACGGGATCCCGAGGGCCGCGGACATCGATAGCGCCGCGCGGAGGATCTGGCCTCCGCCTTCCGCCCCGTTGATCTCAATCGTCTTCACTGTCGTCATGATGGTTATCGATTTTTGATTGGCTGTTTTTATCTTTCCTGCCCTCTCTATCGCACAAAGCGTGCCAGTTTTTACGAACCCTGTGAAATCAGGGCTCTGGCGGCGATACCCCATTTTTCAGTAGAATTCCGATAGGGAATTTTTGATCCCTTAATATCAGACTTGATCAAATTGGATCGGTACGATGGCTAAGAAAACGGTTGTGATTGGGCTCGCGGGGCCGACGCTCGACGCCCGGGGCGGGAAGGACCGGTGGCAGAGGTGGCGGCCCACGGTGTCGATCGGGCAGCATGATGATCTCCTCGTCGACCGCTTTGAGCTCCTCTGTCAGGAAAAGTATCAGTGGCTTGGGGAGCAGCTGGCATCCGACTTCAAACAGGTGTCGCCGGACACCGAAGTAAATATCCACCTCGCGAAATTCCCGAAGCCCTGGGACTTCGGCGCGGTGTACGCGGAGCTCCTCGACTTCGCGAAGCACTACCCCTTTGATCCGGAGAACGAGGATTACCTCGTCCACATCACGACCGGCACCCATGTGATCCAGATCTGCCTCTTTCTCCTCGTGGAGTCCCGGATCATCCCGGCGCGGCTTCTGCAGACGAGCTGCCCCGAGCGGCGGGATATCGCGGGGAAGTACGACATCATTGATCTCGATCTCTCGAAGTACGATCAATTGGCGGAGCGGTTCACCTTAGAGCGGAAAGAGGCGCACCACTTTCTGAAGGCCGGGATCGACACCCGGAATGCCGCCTATAACCGGATGATTGAGGAGATCACCCGGGTCTGTGAGCGGTCCAAGGATCCGATCCTTCTCACCGGGCCGTCTGGCGTCGGCAAAACGCGGCTCGCGCGGCTGATTTACGAGTGGAAAAAGAAGAACGGCCAGGTGTCGGGGGCGTTTGTGGAATTGAACTGCGCGACACTTCGGGGCGACGCCGCGATGTCGGCGCTCTTTGGCCATAAGAAAGGCGCGTACACCGGGGCCTCGGAAAACCGGGCCGGGCTTCTCGCGGCGGCTGATGGCGGTCTCCTCTTCTTAGACGAAGTGGGAGAGCTTGGGGCGGACGAACAGGCGATGCTGCTTCGGGCGATTGAAGAAAAACGCTTCTACCCCATGGGGTCGGATACGGAATCGACGAGCGACTTTCAATTGATCTGCGGCACGAACCGGGATCTCAAAAAAATGATCCGCGAGGGGAAATTCAGGCAGGATCTGCTCGCCCGTATCAACCTCTGGACCTTCCGCCTCATGGGGCTTAAGGACCGCCCGGAAGATATTGAGCCGAACCTCATGGTGGAGCTTGAGAACGCCTCACGGAAACTCGGGAAACTGGTCCGCATGAATAAGGAGGCGAAGGAAGAGTTCCTCCGGTACGCGTCGGACTCCGAATCCGCCTGGACCAGCAACTTCCGCGATCTCTCGGGGGTCGCGACCCGGATGGCGGTGCTGTCGGATAGCGGCCGCATCACGACGGATCTCGTGGAAAGTGAATTCCGGCGTCTCCGCGACTCCTGGAAAGAGGACGCGGGGGACGGAAACGCGGACCGGGATCTCGTGGAAGAAGTGCTGGGGGACGAAGCCGTCTCGCGCCTCGACCTCTTCGATATCCCGCAGCTCGCTCTCGTGATCCGGGTCTGCCGGCACTCGAAAACGATGTCAGAAGCGGGCCGGACACTCTTCGCGGAATCCTTCAAGAAACGAAAGAGCACGAATGACTCGGACCGCCTGAGGAAATACCTCGCGGGGTTTGGACTCAGCTGGAAACAGGTGACGGAGACGGAAGCGGGGTAACCGCGGGAATCTGTTCTGAAAGGTCAGGAGAGCGATTTTCTGCCACGGGTACCTTCAGTGCTGCCTCTTTTCTTTCTCCCAACCGACCGTCTCTTTCTCCCAAAATCACCCTCTATTTGGGAGAAAAGCCCCCGGCGTTGGGAGAAACGATTTTGGAGTCTTCAGGTTATGAAAACCTGAAATCGGAATTCCTGCGGAAAACTTCGTCATCAAAAAAAGCTTTATAAGCCAAAGACTTCCAACTCTGGCGTAGCCAGTCAGTAGTCCGGAACCGATTCTGTTGAGACATGGCTTTTCGAGACAGTCGTCGATGCCAGCGCTCTTTCCATTACCTTTCTCCCAACCGACTGCGTCTTTCTCCCAAAATCACCCTCTATTTGGGAGAAAAGCTCCCGACTTTGGGAGAAACGATTTGAGATACTTCAGGTTCTGAAAATCTGGAATCGGAATATCAGCAAAGACTTCGCCGTCTAAAAAGCTTTATAAACTATATGGTTCCCGCTCTGATGTATCGAGTCAGTCGTCCAGAGCCTATTCTGATGAGATATTTCTCTTCGACCAACCTTTTCAAAGCGGGAAATGCCGGATTCAGTTTGAGCCCCTGCAACCCAATTCATAGAAAAGCAGCGCTGGGGCAGATCCCTAAATCCATAGGGGCAGATTTCCGCGTTTCTTTCCTTAACCATCAATTTAAGAAAAAACAGCTTTTTATTTGATTAAAAAGTATTTTTCTAAAAATAAATTCGTATAGCACGTTCAATCATGAAGAAAACCATCATCGCGGCGTTCGCTCTTGGGCTTTTCGCTGCCGCCTCCGCTAACGCCGTGAGCTGGGACTGCACGAAGGCCCGCTCCTACTCTGAAAAACTGATCTGCGCGAGTCCGGATCTTTCAAAGATGGATGACCATCTCGCGATGACCTACGAAAAGGCGAAGCGAGCGACGGGAAACTCCGCGGTCTTTAAGAAGTTCCAGAACGAGAACTGGAAGCGGCGCGAGGAATGCCGGTCGATTGGCTGTGTCGTGGATTGGTACCAGACATCCGAAGCCTATTACTCGGAAATCATCCGCCGAGCGACTGGCGGCGCGTCGGCCCGAGGCCAGGCGGGACGGCCATAACCCCCCTTTCAGGCGACCCCGGGGACAGTTTTCACGTTTTATGACTGTTTTGGGGTGACATTGTCGTCCCGAAAGAGACATTTCCCGGATTTCTGTCCCTGGCGGCTCTTTTCCCGTGACTGAAACCCGGGGGTTTCAAAAATCCAGTGTCGGTTTTTCAGATTGATTGAATATCTGACTCAGCCCGCCGTTTTGTCGCCTGAGAGGGGAAACGGGTGACAAAACCGGTGGAATTGACACTTTTCGGGTGACATCCGCTATGCAGCGGGAGACAGAATGCGGGATTCTGTCCCCCGGGTCGCTTTGAGGGGTGACTCCCGGTCAGAACTTCACCCGGAGCCCCAGCTGCGCTTCAATGGCTCGGAAGGAAGACCGCCCTTCCCGGTACGCCGCGTGCCCCCAAAGGATCACGGATTTCGAGACCTCACCCTCTATTCCCGCGCGGACTTCCGCGAGGTTCCGGCTTCCCGAAATCACGCCCCGAACCCCATCCATCACGGCACCGAACGGCTTCGTGTCATGAATCCAGGAGAGCGACGCGTAAGGCGTGAGGCTGAACCCGGAGTCTTCCTGATGCATCCGATGCGAGAGGACCGCGGTCACCCGGGTCCGGAGGTTCCCGGATCCCGTGCTTTCAATCCCGGTTCCCACGGAATCCCGGTGAATCCCCGCCCTCACTCCCATCCGGATCGCCTGGAGTTCGAGTTTTCCAATGGTCTGATGGGTGACCCCGGTGTCAGAAGTCCACGCTCCCAGACTCCAGCCGTATCCGATTTCAACGGATCCCGTGAGTCCCCGGGCGTGGTAGGTCTCTTTCGGAAGTTCAGACCCCGTGACAGAGGCCGAGAAACGCTGATACTGAAGCCACGCGTCCGCGTAGGGACCGGTTCCGGCGGTGTACTGGGGGAGGAGTGAGGCGTAAACCCCGGCCGCCGCCCCGGTCACGCTGCCTTTAGAGCGGTAGCGGGTGACGTTTGACCCGGTGCGGGAACGTTCTCTTGCCGCCCCCGCGATGAGTCCCACCCGGAAAATTGAATTCTCACCTATCGGGTGTGCCGCGACATCGCCCCCAAACTGAACGACCCCCGAATTCGATCGTGTCGTGAGCTCGCCGTCCGCCATTCCAAACCGTGTGTGGCTCCCCGCGGTGCGGATCCAGAATCCAGGACCTGAAACTGAGCCGCTCCCGTCTCCCGCTCCCCTCACCCCGGTCCGATCCGAAAGCCTGTGAATGAAGAGCGTGTTCGCGGCGTAGAGGTTCGACGCGTAACCCGCCATCTCAGGGCGCACCGCGTGACGCGTGACCTGAGGGGCGGGGGATGGCGTTACTTCAGTCGGTGCCGGATCAGTCCCTAGAGCGGGATCCGGGGTCGGTGTCGTTTCCGGGTCTTCCGTATGCTCGCCCGACGGTTCTTCTCCGGTTCCGGCAGCCGGAGCAGGAGTCGAAATAATGACGGTATCCCCAGTCGGGGTTACCGGGGTCTCTTCAGACTCCGCCGGGGTCGGATCGGTCTGAGGGACTGTACCGTCCGCAGTGCTGATGAGGTACCAGTTCCCTTTTTTTGTCACCAGCGAATAGTCATACGCTCCGGCCGCCACCCGGTTAGCGAGCGTAAAGACGCCGTCAGACTTCCCTTTTACGGTGATGAGCTCAATTCCCTCCACAGTCAGCCCGCCTGTGCCGCCGGCGTTTGTGACCGTGATCGAAGTGTCACCCGTGGTGCTCCCGTTCACCACGAGGCGGTCGGTCGGTGAGTCATCCCCTCCGAGAACCGCGGTCATCGAGAGTGAGGTGTTGGACGCGAGATAGTCACCCGCCACCGTGAGCGTCGTGCCTTGGAAAGCCCCGGAGCCGGCTGCGGGGAACGCGATCCGGCTCTTATTAGCCACAAGTGTGGTGATCGCGGAATCCCCCGTCATTTGCCAAAGGCCGCCCGAGAGACTCACTTTCGCGGTGCCTGTGTCAAGGAGTGCCGCTCCTATCCAGGTACCCGAAATCCGGAGCGCGGCTTCGGCCCCGTCACTTACCTTGAGGTCCCCGGTCGCAGCTGTGCCAGTGCCGATATCGAGGTCAAGCACCGACCCCGCGCCGGACGATTGAAAGACGAGGCTCGAGCCGGTGCCAGACCCCTCGATCACCCCGGTATCCGTCAGCGTCACCTCAGCGGCTGCCCCCGATTCGGCGGTCACAGTGCCCGTGAAGGACGCCTTCCCGCTGAGCCCGAGACGGATCACGGAAACCGTGCCGGAAGCGGACAACGCGCCGGTCCCGGCCGCTGATTCATAAAGGTTTTCGGACGCTGAGGCCCCGAGTTCCGCCCGGAGGTTTCCGGTTATCTCCGCGGTTCCCCGGGCGTCAGACTCGATTGCAGAGCCGGCTCCTGTCGCAAGGCCGGACGTTACGGTGAAGGACGAGGTATCCCCCGCCGCGATATGCACCTTTCCGCCGTCCGCAGCGGAAAGGGCTCCCTCGAACGCTGTTCTCCCGGAGCCTGAGAGATCGAGGATGGAATCTGCTCCAATTGCGGATAAACCGCCGCTGACGGTACTCTTCGAATCGGTATCTGGGGTGGATATCAGGTAAACCGAACCGCCGCCCCGTGCTGCCGCGTTACCTCGCAGGATCGGACTTCGGCCGGTGAGCGTGAGGTACGCGATCGACTGACTCCCGGTCACGTCGATATTCCCCGTGACGGAGACGGTAGACGCGCTTTCCTGATCGTTCACAAAAACCGAAGCGCCGAGGGCGCTAACCGACAACGCGGCAGAAGTTCCCGAGAGGGAGAGACTTCCGGCCGAATTCACCATCAGGAGCGAACCGTCCCCCGTGACCGAGATCCCGGGGGAACCGGAGACCGAAAGCGTTCCTGAATCCGAGAGCGCGTCAATCGTGTGTGACCCGCTCTGTATCCAGACCCCGGGAGCCGCGCCGCCTTCGAGCGTCACCGAGTCCGTCGCGAGCCCGATCGGGTCCGTTTCGGACCCCGTGAGACCCGCACCCCAGGCCGGGGTGAGGAGTGAAAGAGAGGAAACCGCGGCGAAAACACACCGCGGCTGGAAAGAAAGGCAGGGAAAGAGCCTTTTCATCATCGCAGTATCCTTTCTGATAACAATATGGGTTGTACAGCCCTCTCATTATATGTTTCAGAATGTAACGGCCGCAAAGCCCAAAAGACGTAACCCGGGTCCTCTCTTCTTCGTATCTCTTTTCATACCTATTGGACCTTGGACCCAAAGAATTCGCTTTTTCCTATCGATTCATAGGATTAATGACCCCGCATGAAAAAAGGCACCCGGTTTTTACAGTTTTTCGGGCCGTAATGACCTCCTTTTACCGGATTTCACCCTTTTCTCTGCAGCCTCTGAATTCGAAATCCATGAATCAGAGAGGTAAACGGGTTTTCTTTCGTCCGGACTTAAAGAAGTCTGAAACCATGGCTTAACCGGATCGGACTAGCACCGGGTGAACGGGTGTTCGTAACGTTAATTCGGGAAACGCTCGGGGTATCGTGATTCTTCGTAGATCAAAATTCCGGGGACGGTTGCCGCGCCCTATCTGTTCCCCTATGATCGATAGGACTCAGACGAAAAACTCCTTCTTTTTTCCGTGATCCGAACCGCCCTTTCCGCTCTCCTCTCCTTCACGATCTTCGCTACTGGATCCGTGAACGCCGCGGCGCTGCGTGAAGGGTCGTCAGACGCTACGGTCACGGCGTCCGTCTCTTCCCGCCCGATCCGGGTCGGGATCCTCCGAAGCGGCTCCCCCTACTTCTATATCCGTACATTCGGCCCCACGATGGCGACCCTCAGACGAACCTTTAAGTACCAGTCTGTCACGTCGCGGGAATTCGGAAGCGTATCCGAGCTCGCGGCCGCGATTCGGTCGCGCGAGATTGATTACCTGATTACGTCGTCGGGCTTTCACGCGTACGCCTCGCGTCTCCTCGGCACCACCGCGCTCGCGACACAGACACGGGCCGAGGCCCAGAGCCCAAACGCGAGCACAGGAGCGGTGTTTGTCGTGAAAACCGGGAACTCTTCGATCCAGGCGCTTCCGGATCTCAAGGGGAAAACGCTCGCTGCCTATTCACCAGAAGACTTCGAAGGGTGGTACGCGGCGCTCGGTGAACTCGCCCGGGCGGGCGTGACTCCGGATGAGGCGAAGAAAACCGCACTTTTCACGAATTACGTCTTTCCGGACGTCGCGGCCTCTGTCCTCACCGGGGCGGCGGACGCCGGCATTCTCCCCGTCTGCGAGCTTGAGCATCTGATCGCGAATGGCGACGTGGCGCGGGACGCGCTCCGGGTGATTGGGGAAAAGCCGTCTGACTCCGGTCTCCCCTGCCGGAGATCCACGGATCTCTATCCAGACACCGTTTTCTCCGCGGTTCCCGATTCGGATCTCCGGCTTTCGAACGCCGTGGCCGCAGCTCTCCTCACGGCTCCTGTCACCCGGGATGGCTACGGGTGGTCAACCGCGAACGATTTTTCCCGGGTTGAGACGCTTTACGAGGAGCTTGGGATTCCGCCTTTCAGGCGGGAATTCTCCTGGGCGTCGCTCTGGAATCACTACCAGAAGGAACTCGGAGCCGCCGCGGTCCTCCTTCTCCTGCTCCTTCTTCACGTGCTCCGGTCTGACTATCTCGTCCGGGTCCGCACTCGCGACCTTCAGGCGGAAACCCGAAAGCGGGAAGAAAGTGAACGGGCGGCAAAAGACGCGGAAGACCGTCTCAATCAGGCGGAACGAGCTGAAACCGTATCTCAGATGTCCGCGATGATCGCGCATGAACTCAATCAGCCGATCGAATCCGTGATCAACTACGCGGCGGGTCTCGGCCGGTACCTGGACCGGAAGTCTGAGAGTGACGCCGTGATCCGGCGGACGCTCAATGAAATCGTGAAGGGCTCAAAACGGATTTCCGACATCGTGGACCGGGTGCGCGCTCACGCAAGGCAGGAGAAGCCTGAGAAAGAGCGAACCCGGATGGCGTCCTTTCTCGAAACCGCGATCGATCACTTCAGCCGGACGAAGGCCGGGGCCGGGGTGCGCTGGGTAAAAGCGATTGACTGCGGAAGCGCTGAATCCCTGATTGATCCCCTCGAAACCGAGCTCCTCCTTCATAACCTCTTCAAAAACGCGGCGGAAGCGGTGTCGGAGCAGGATGAAAAAGTGATCACGTTGAGCGCGGCGCTTGAATCCCCGTCGACGCTCCTCGTCACGGTCACGGATAATGGTCCCGCGGTGGATCAGACGCTGATCGATACCCTCTCGAAACCGCTTTCCAGCGGCAAAGCGTCCGGTCTCGGGCTCGGCCTCTTTATCAGCCGCAGCATCGCGGAGTCGCATGGCGGGAGGCTCACGTTCTCGCGCTCAGACACAGGGAGCGTCACCGCGGCTCTGAGACTCTCCGTGATTGAGATACCTCTGAAAAACACTGACGCCGCGAACCATCAGGAAACCCAAACTCGAAAGGAGACGCCCTCATGCTGACCTCAGTTGTACGGATTGTGGATGATGAAGAGTCTGTCCGGGATTCCCGCCGGTTTCTTCTCGAGCTTGAGGGGTTCCAGGTCGCGGTGTTTGATTCCGCGGAAAGCTTCCTCGAGCGGGATGACGCGAAGCGGCCTGGGTGCCTCGTGCTCGACCTCCGGATGCCAGGGATGAGCGGGCTTGAGCTGCAGGCTGAACTCGCGCGGCGAGGCCGCGCGATCCCGATTCTCTTTATTTCGGGCCACGCGGACGTGGATTCCGCGGTGCTCGCGCTTAAAAACGGGGCGTTTGACTTTATTCAGAAACCGGTGATGCCGGAGCGCCTGATTGACGCCGTGAGGAAGCTCGTTGCCTATAGCGAAGAAGCCGCGGCGCGCAGCGCGGTGACCGCGTCCGCCCGCGGGAAGATCTCCCGCCTCACGCCTCGCGAAATGACGATCGCGCGTCTCGTGATCAGCGGCGCTCAGAATAAAGCGATCGCAGAGGAACTCGGTCTCGCGGAGCAGTCGGTCAAAATCTACCGGAGCCACGTCTGCCAGAAACTTGAAGTAAAAAACGCAGTGGAACTCGGAGAACTCTTCAGAACCGCGGGATTGACGAACGAGGACTCGCCTGACGGCTATGTCACGGGCCGCGTCTTCCTGAAGTAAAAGAGACGACTGATGAACCGCAGAACCTTTTTCCGACTCACGCTTCCCGCGCTCCTCCCGCTCGCGGCCGCACCTGAAGGGGCATCCGTCACCGATAGCCGCCCGGCGGTTCAATCCGAGGGACCGGATCCCGCGGAAACGGATGTCGTCGTGATCGGTGCCGGAGCCGCGGGGCTCACCGCGGCTGCGACCGCGGCGGAAGCGGGCGCGAGAGCTGTGGTGCTGGAAAAGGAACCCTGCTCTGGCGGGAACACCGCGATCGGCGGCGGCTACTTCAGTGTTGTGAATCCCGAAGCGCGGAGACCGGCCGGGGTCGAGGATTCACTCAACCTCTTTTATCGGCAGACGATCGAAAACGGAGAGGGTAAAAGTGACCCTGAGCTCGCCCGCCTCCTCGTCACCGACGCCCTTCCCGCCTTCACCTGGCTTCAGTCGATCGGGATGCGGTTCCGGCCGGACGCGGTCGCGAGTTTCGGGACGCCGCTCGCCCGCACGCAGCGCCCGGTGTCGCACGAAGGCGAAAGCTATATCCGAGCGCTCTCGGTCTATGCGGGAAGCAGAGGCGTCCGGATTCTCACGCGCCGCAAAGCGGAAAAGCTCCTCATCGCCCCGTCCGGCCGCGCAGCGGGTGTCGAATATTCTCTCCCCGACGGCGGCAGGAAACGGATATTCGCGAGCCGTGGTGTCGTGATCGCGTCAGGCGGTTTCGGTGCGAACCCCGATATGGTGCGGGAATACGCGCCGGAATTTTCCGGCCTCCCGACGGATAACAGCCCGGGGGCAACTGGCGACATGATTCCCGCCGCGGTGAAAGCCGGGGCGGCGCTTCGCGACATGGGAGAAATCGAGTGCCTCCCGGGAACGAGACCCGGCGGCACCCTGCGCGGCCGTCTTCACGGTGACGCATCCCGCTATATCCTCGTCACCAAAGCGGGAAACCGCTTTATCCGCGAGGATGCGCCTCTCACGGAACTCGTGCGGAAGATCCTCCCGCTCCCGGGCCGCATGGCGTATCTCGTGATCGATGATGACGGGTTCCGGTCTTACAGCCTGCAGATCCAGGAGGAAAGCGTGCGAGCCGTGGAGACCGGGGACGTGATCCGGGCGGACTCGATCGAAGAGCTCGCGCGGGGGTTCGGGATCCCGGCCTCCGCTCTCCGTCAGACAATCGACACCTATAACCGCGGGGTCGAGGAAGGCCGTGACCGGTTGGGAAAATCGCCTGAGAAACTCAGGCAGAAAATCATCCATCCTCCCTTCTGGGGCACCTACGCCCCGATGGCGGTGCATTACACCTCGGGCGGCATCCGGATCGACACGGAGGCCCGCGTGATCCGGGAGTCGGGATCGCCAATCCCGGGGCTCTTCGCCGCAGGCGAAGTGACAGGCGGCATTCACGGCGCGAGCCGCCTCGGCGGGAGCGGCCTCACGGACGCGGTGGTTTTCGGGCGGATCGCCGGCCGAAACGCCGCCCGTCCCCGGTAGGCATGCCCCCCGCTATAAACCTTGGTATATAGATTTCAGTACTCTCCGAATCCATAATTTTTGTGTCGGATTATAAAAAATCCTTTTTAAATCAATTAAGGAGAGATCACTATGCGAGGAATGCTGCTGAAAGCCGGAATTTCCGCGCTGTCACTCATGTGCCTTACAGCGTACGCGTCTGACGGTGTCTATCAGGGCACCGCGATGGGTCACAACGATAATGTCGTCGTCGATGTGACCGTGAAGGGAGGAAAGATCGCGGATGTGAAAATCGTCCGCTCCTTTGAGTCTCCCGGAGTCTCCGATATCCCGCGCGCCTTCATTCCGAAAGCGATTGTGGAGAATCAGACGCTGAACGTCGACTCGATCTCAGGCGCTACCTTCACGAGCTTTGCCGTGAAGGGCGCGGTGGAAGAAGCGCTGAAGAAGGCGGGGCTGGACCCCGCGAAGTTCACTCAAGGGAAGCACGTCCGCTATACCGTGAATGTCCCCGCAAAGTCTGTCGCTGACGTCGTGATCGTGGGCGGCGGCGGTGCCGGCATGGCAGCCGCGGTGGCCGCGGCCCGGAAGGGGTCGCACGTCATCGTGATAGAAAAGATGGCGCACCTCGGCGGAAACACGATTCTCGCGGGCGGCGCGCTGAACGCTGCGGATGATCCGCTCGAATCGAAGCAGAAAATGGCGGAAGGCCAGCGGAAGATGGTGGAAGCGCTCCTCTCTGAAAAGCCCCGTAACGCGCTCCACGCGAAGCTGCAGAAAGAACTTGCGGCGGAATGGAAGGCCTGGATCGCGAAGTCCCCGGATGTGCTCTTTGACTCCACGCAGCTCCACGCTCTTCAGACCTGGAAGGGCGGTGACTACGCCGCGAACCTGGAGCTTGTCGATAAGCTCACCCGCATGGCTCCCGAAACGGTCGACCGTCTCACGAAGATGGGGCTCGTCTGGCACCCCTATACGAGTCAGTACGTCGGCGCGATCTGGCCCCGCAGCCACGACGCCGCGAACTATAAGAGCGGTATCGGCTACCTGAACACCTTTACGGATACGATCCGGAAGGAAAAGCTCCCGGTCACGATCTACACGCTCACGAAAGCGGACTCCCTCATTATGGAAAAGGGCCGCGTGGTCGGAGTACGCGCGACGGGTCCCAATAAGAAGCCTGTCACGGTCCGAGCGAAGAAAGGCGTGATTCTCACGACAGGCGGTTTCGGCGCGAATGTCACGATGCGGATGAAGTATGACAAGCTCTGGAACGGGAAGCTTGATGAGCATATCGGCACGACGAACAGCCCCGCGATCACGGGTGACGGCATCCGGATGGCGGAAAAAGCCGGCGCTGAACTCGTGGATATGGGCTACATCCAGCTGCTTCCGGTGACCGACCCGACGACCGGGCAGACGATCGCCACCTGTGAAGGCACGGCGCTCTACGTGAATACGGAAGGAAAACGCTTCGTAAACGAAATGGGCCGCCGGGACGAACTCTCGAAAGCCGCGCTCGCACAGCCGGGCGGCGTGTTCTGGCGCATGTGCACGAAGAAGTACGCCCGCGTGAAGAACGGCGTCACGGTTCACGGTCTCTCGGTTCAGAGCCTGATCCAGCAGGGGAAACTCGTCGAAGGCCGTACGGTTGAGGAACTCGCCGAAAAGACGAAGATCAACCCCACGGTTCTCAAGGCGACCTTTGATAAGTTCAATGACTTCTGCCGCAAGCAGGGTGTGGATACGGAGTTCGGACGTCCCTCCTGCGCGCCGAATATCCCGATGTACGAAGGCCCTTACTACGCGGAACCCCGCAAACCCTCGGTTCACCACACGATGGGCGGCGTGAAGATCGACACCGAAGCCCGCGTGATCAGCACGAAGGGGAAGATCATCCCGGGGCTCTACGCCGCGGGTGAAGTAACAGGCGGCATTCACGGCACGAACCGCGTGGGCGGGAACGCCATTCCGGACGCGCTTTCCTACGGAAACGTCGCGGGTATCAACGCGAGCAGCATGAAGTAAACCGCAGTTCCCCTGCCGGACACTCTCCCCGGCGGGGCTTTTATCAGCACGGGTAAGAGTTGGTCCTCCGGAAAACCAAATTCCGGAGGACCTTTTTTATTCCCTAAGCTAAACCGATCAATGATCAGAAGAGCGCCTTCACGCCAACCAGCGCTTCCACATTCCGGTAACCGTGATCCCCGCCCTGGTACCCCGTGTAGGCCCAGAGGTTGAGGTTCTTCGTGATCCGGCCTTCGACCCCGAGTTTCACTTCACCCACGTTCCGCGATCCCTGGATATGGTTCTCCGTCGTATCAAACGCGGTGCCGAACGCCTTCGTGTCGTGGAGCCAGTTGACGGTCAGATACGGTTTCACGGCGGTCCCCGTGCGGTCGTTTGTGAAGAGGTGGTAAAGCGTCGCGCCGAGCCTCGTTCTCACATTCCCGTAGCCGAGACCTTCAACAAGCGTCCCCTGATTGTCCACGAAGGAATCCGCACGGACGCCCATCCGGATCACCTGGCCCTGAAGCTGGAGACGCGCGGCGTTCTGAACGCCGGACGCGGACACCCAATCCTTCAGACCAAACGTGTAGCCAGCCTCCAGACTCCCCGTGAACCCCTTCGCGTGGTAGGAGTCCTCACCCGTGTAGTCGCCTGACGACACCGAGGTCTTGAACCGCTGATAGAGAAGCCATGTATCGGCGTAGGGCCCGGTCGCCGCGGGACCATCCGCGAGCCACGTCGCGTAGACGCCGCCCGAGAACCCGGAGACCTTGCCCTTCGTCCAATAGTTCACCGTGGAACTTGTGGTTTTGGAGCTCTGATGCGCGAAACCGGTCATGAGCCCCACATGCATCCGGTGCGTCCCTGAGGTGGGCCACGAGATCAGGTCGCCCCCGAGCTGCACTAGACCCCAGTTCCCGCGGGTCGTGTTTTCGCCATCCGCCATCACGTTGCGGGTGTGGCCTCCGGCGGTCCGCACCCAGAAGCTCCCGGCTTTCTTGCCTGCCGCCTTGATGGCGTCTGAGTACGCCGTTTCGCCGAGGCGGTCCGAAAGCTTCATCGCGAACATCGTGTTCGCGGCGGCGAGGTTATTCGCGTAGGAGGCGATCTCGGGGCGGATCACGTGAGCCGAGAGATCAGAGGTCCCCGGGATCACGGTGCCCGACACGGTTTCAGGCGTCTCCACGGTGTTCATGAGGTACCAGCCGGAACCCGCCTTCCTGAGAGAATAGATATAGGCGCCGGACTTCAGCGTCCTCGGCATCGTGAATGTGGCGTTCGAGGAATCCCCCGTGACAGACACGAGTTCCACGCCGTCCGCCTTCGGTTCGCCGGTTGAGGGGAACGCCGTCACATTGATCGTGGTCGCCCCCGTCGCGGCTCCGGTGACCGTGAGGAGGTCAGAAGCGGAATTTTCTCCAGAGAGTGACGCAGACATATTGAGCGTCGCGTTCGATGCCGTATAGTCGCCGTTCACCGTAAGCGTGGTGCCCGTAAAGGATTCACCCGAAGCCGGAGTCGGGAACGAAATCGTGCCGTCTCCGATATTGAGGCCAGAGAGTTCTGAATCGCCCGTGAGGTTCCAGCTCACGTTGTCACCCTCGAAATTCACGCTGACACCGGGTGCGGGAGTGGATTCCTCTTCAGCATCCGCGGCATCGCCGGTCCCCGTGGCTTCTGTGGTGTCTGACGTATCCGTAAGGTCGTTCGACGCGGTATTCACGGCGAGAAGCCTTGCGAACCGGAGAACCCCATGCGTTGACGACGTGGATTCTGTCGTATCCGCTGTGGTTTCAGTCTTGGTTTCCGTATTGGATGATGTGTTATCCGTGATATCGACCGTGGAGTCTTCTGACGCCTCAACCACCGCGCCGTTCCACGTGCCCTTGATATTGAGGGCGACAGCGGAGCCCTTCGTCGCGGAAACGTTCCCGTTCCACGTGCCATTCATGTCAACCGTCATGATGCCGTTTGATGTGACCGAGGCACTGCCGTTCCACGTGCCGTTGAGGGTCACATCCATGCGGCCGGCGTTTGAGACCGCCGCGTCACCGGTCCAGGTACCGTCAAGCGCGAGTGTCATCGTGCCGGCTGAGACCGACGCGTTCCCGTTCCAGGTTCCCGGGAGCGACACCGTGAGTTTCGACCCCGAGTCCGTGACCGTCGCGTTTCCGTTCCAGGTCTGCAGAGCGCCGACTGTCATCACGGCGGAATCCGCGACCGTGGCGCTTCCGTTCCAGACTCCGGCGTCCGTCACTTCCATCGTGGAGCCAGACCCCGTCGCTTTCGCGTCACCGGTCCACTCTTTCAGGTTACTCACCGTAAGAGAAGCGCCATCAGAAGCAGAAGCGTTCCCGCTCCAGACCCCGGTATTTGTAATACCCATCGTGGAGCCGGATCCGGTCGCCGTCGCGTCACCCGTCCACTGGTTCGGATCGCTCACCGTCACCGCGGCTCCGGATTCAGCTGTCGCGCTGCCATTCCACACACCCGAATCCGTAATCGTGAGCGTGGTACCGGAGTCAGACGCTTTCGCGTCCCCGGTCCACGCGCCTGATACATCGATTGTCATAACAGAACCTGAAGCGGCTGCTGCGCTGCCGTTCCAGGTGCCGGAACTCGTAATCGTCATCGAGGAACCGGTATCCTCGGTGCTTGCGTCACCGGTCCAGGTCCCGCTGTTATCCACCGTGAGGAGACTCGCCCCATCCGCTCTGGCGTCGCCATTCCAAACTCCGGCGTTATCCACATGGACTTCTGACGCTTTATCGTCATAGGAGTCTGTCGACACCGCGTCACCCGTCCAGACACCGGTCTCTTTAATATTGGCGTTCAGAACCGCGCCGTAATCGGATTTCGCGTCTCCTTCCCACGTACCCGCGATATCCGCTGTCAGATGAGCGTAGACCCCGTTTTCAACGTCCGTCGAATACGCGTCACCGCTCCACTTTGCCCCATCCGCGACTGAAACACCAAACGTTCCGCCGCAATAGGCCCAGCCGTCACCCGTCCATGATCCTGAACCTATGATCGAGACGGAATTTTCGCCGGTGTAGTAAGCCGTGGATTCTCCGACCCACGAGCCTGAAACGGTGACATCTCCCGTTGAATAATCCCAGGCTTCGACCATACCGTTCATCGAACCGTTGATCGTAAGGGTCAGATCCGAATGTGAAGGATTACTGCTGTTTTGGTTCGCCTCAGCGTCGCCATTCAGAGTTCCATCGACCGTGACGGTCAGGGAGGAACCATTTTCAACATCTACGCCGCCAGTCTGTGTGCCGCTGACAGTCAGAGTTGTTTCAGAATTCCCTTTCGACAGCACGTCGCCATCCAGCGTGCCGCCAATCGAAAGTTTCATCGTGGATTCGTCTTCCGCCACGAAATCGCCGGTCACCTGGGTTCCAGACTAGTTATTTCGGTGAATGAAGACCCCGACATCGCGCCGCCCGCGACATTTTTCTCTGTGATAGACCCAATAACGGCTTTGATTTCCGTAGCTGGAGAAATAACGACGCGGACACAGGAACTACTGGTGCAGGTAAAGATCGATTCTTCTTCCCGTGTCGGGAGAGACCCATGGACAGCGGAGAATCCCGACGTCTTTTCCGGGGCCGTCTGCACGGAGTTCCCGGTGAGCGTCACGGTGGTCGTGCCGCCATCGAGCGCATAGTAACCGCCATTCAGCACGGCGTTATTCGCATTCACGGTCATCACGGAATCCGTGCCATCCGCGAGACCGGATCCGGTGACGGTCGCCGTTGACCCCGTTTTCGGATCGACATTCAGCGTAATCGCCGCACCGTCCTTCGCGTACACCTGCCCCGTGAGGCTCGAATCCGTCCCCGTGAGATTGATTTCAGTGTTCGTTCCTTCGTTCTGCGTGAGGACATTCCCCGTCATCACGACCTGAGCCGCGGTCTTTTCGCCATTCACGGTGAGTTTGAGGGGTGTGTCGCTGTCCCCATTCTCGATATCGATGACCTGATTATTGCCGCCCGCGGTGTTTGAGAGCGTGATGGTGCCATCTGACTCAATATCAATCGTGCCGCCCGCAGAGTAGGACGAAGGCGTTTCCGCCCAGGGATTCCCGGAGAAATTCGAGATCGGAGCGTATTGGGAGTTCGCCGTGATCGAAACAGACTCAGTCCCATCAATGAGAATGGTGTTTCCGGTTCCGGTGAGGGTCAGCGCGTGGGCATTCCCTGAATTCGTAATCGATACCGCGTCCCCGGTGACGCTCTGGGTCTCACCCGTACCCGTCCCCGCGGTCACATTGATATACGCGCCGTCTGAATTTGTTTCCAGCTCCGGGACGTCAGCCCAGGCCGGATGCATGGCAGCGAAAGCGCCTGCCACGGCAAGCGCGAGAGCGCTTCGCAGATACCGTTTTCCTTCTTTTGACTGAGGCATCGACAGTTCTCCTTTCCTCACGGTCCGACAGCGGACGCCGGAGACTGTTCGTGACAAAACACAGGTACCGCCTCTGGTACGTTTGATTCACTGCCGACCTATTCAGGGGCGCGACGGACTCCGTGTTTCGTTCCGGGAGTCGGAAGACGACCGACCTTCCGCCGTTTTCCCCGGAAAACTCACTTTTTTCCAAAAAAAGCTACACGGAAATCGAATCCCTAAAATAATTTACATAGATCGTAATGTACAGAATATCCACATTGACTAAATTTTACAACCTTGTTAACCCGGTTGTTATGTTCCCTTGTTTACGATTATCTAATTGATTTATATCGTATTTGAATTTCATCCCGTAAAACAAAACGACAACCGCTGTTATATCTGTCAACGCTGATTCAATATTTATAGCGACACGGTAAATAGTGAATTCCGAGACACAAAAATCAGTACCAGGAGGCTTTCGCGCCCGCTTCAGACTACGGTATACCGCAAAAGAAAACCCTTCCGGGTTTCCCCTGAAGGGTTTGATCTAGAGTAAGAAAAACAGCTTAGGCCTTTGGATTCATGAGCCGGCTAAATAGTTTCCGCTCTCAAAATGGCTGTATCACAAAACAGGGCGCTTAGCCGGCTACCTCTTTGTATTTCAGAAGGAGGAAATCGTTAAGGCGCGACGCGAGCCCGCCGCTTCGTTTCACCTCATGCATGACCGCGCGCTTCACGGCTTTCTCAGTCGCGAAGAGCGTGAGTTCCCCTTTCTTCTCCCGGCCGTTTGAGAGCCGGGTCACCGCGGTGTAAAGAAGTTCGCGGGACCCCGCGCCTTCGTTCCCGTCGGGAAGCGTCACGGCAAGCCTCGGGTAGGACGACCCCTGGCTCTTATGAATCGTGATCGCGTAGGCGGTTTCGTGCTCGGGAAGGAGCGCGGCGGGAAGCGCCTTCCGGCGGTTTCCGAACCACGCGACGATGCCGCCCGCTTCGCCCGGGAGTTCCACCGCGACGTCACCATTCGCGAGCCCGAGCGCGGTGTCGTTCCGCCGCACCATGATGAAGCGCCCCGGGTAGTGGACCGCGAGGGGGTCGGCCTTTACGGCCCGCTTCACGCGGGTCTCCATCCACTCGTTCACGGCGTCCGTGCCGTTTGTGCCCGCGTGGATCGCGGCGAGCACCCGGACGGCGTCCGCCATGGTCCAGAAAGCCGCGAGCGCCTTATCGTCCCCCGGGTCGGCCGAGGGAACCGCGGGGAAGTGATCCGCGGCACCGGGTTCGAGGAGGAAACTGAATTCCCGCTCGAGCCACGCGGCGAGTTCTTCCGTCACGAGAGCGCCGTAACGCAGCTTCTGCTCCTCATGCCACACGATCGGGTTATCGGCGTCCGTCACCGCGCCCTGCCTCAGAATCTCAAGGATCCGGGAGACCTTCGCGCGGCTCCCATCCTCCGGCGTAATCGCGCGGGAGAGACGGTAGATGTTGGAGGTCATCGAGAAGCGGTGGCTCGACGTAAAGGCGCTGATCCAGGGGGAGAGCGCCCCGTCACCGTCCGAGAGGTCCGAGAACACAGCGCCCGGCCCCACGGCCGACAGCTGATCCTTGTCCCCTAAGAGGATGAGCCGCGTGCGGCGGGGATCGAGGATCGAGAAAAGCCGGTCCGCGAGGTCAATATCCATCATCGAGCACTCATCCACCACGAGGACATCCGCGGGGAGCGGGTAGTCGCGCGAGAGGCGCTTCCCGTTCACCGGCTCCAGAATCAGGCGGTGCAGCGTTTTTGATTGGATTTTCGCTTCGTACAGCATCTCCGCGTAATCCTCGAGCTCGGGGTCCGACTCCATCCAGCGGATCGCGCCGAGGATCGATTCATCGAGGTTCGAGGCCGCCTTTCCGGTCGGCGCGGCACCCGCGATCACAAGCCCCTCGTTATCCGCGAGGAGGGAAGCAAGAATCCGGGCGACCACCGTGGTTTTTCCGGTGCCGGGGCCGCCCGTGATGACGGTGAGCCGATGGCGGAGCGCGAGATCCACGGCTTCATCGTGGTCCGGATCCATCCGCCCGGTTCTCTCATCCGCCTCGCGGAATTTCTCCAGAGCGTCTTCCGCTCCTTCACCCGGGTCGTCAGTTGCGCTTCCTGTGTAGTCGATCACGGCGCGCGCGAGACGCATCTCTTCCGCGAACCGCCGCTGAACATAGAGCCGCTCCCCCGGTTCATCAATCACGAAGGGAGCGAAGAAAAGAGGCGTCCCCGGAGCCGCGGCGAGGTTCCCGGACGCGGTTTCCATCGGGACCGCCGCGCCGGATGCCGTCAGAATGTCGGTCAGGGCGTCAGCTGACAATACGCCCGCCTTCTCCCAGTCATCAAAGCTCACGCAGACCGAGCCGCTCGTCTCCCGGTTCTCTTCCACCGCGGCGAACGCGGCCATGGTTTGCAGCAGCGCCGCTTCCGCGTTCTCGGGAAGCTCCCCGTTTCGCTTCATCGCGGCGATGAGGAGTTTCGCCTCTCCCCGGAATCCCGCTTCCAGATCGGTTTCTTTATCAAGCGCCATGGTGTCAGTCCTCTCCGAAAAGCAGCGTATCCGCGAGCCGCACAAGCGACGCGTCGGGTTTGAGAAGGATGGAAGGCGGAGTCTCAGGCGGCGTCTTCCCGCTGTAGCCGCGGATAAAGACGTAAGCCATGCCTCCGATCCGGTTCAGGGCCTCATCCGGCGTCTCATCAAACGCCTGTCCGAGATAGCGCCTGAGGGCGACAAGATAAATCAGCGCCTGCCACCCGTACTTCTCTTCCCGCATGAGGGTCATGAGGGCTGCCGGGTTATAGTCCTCCGCCGCCCCACGGCGTTCGTCCCCTGGCTGATCAGTCTTCCAGTCCGCGAGCCAGAAGAGCCCCGAGTCCTTTTCCTCAAACATCAGGTCGATACGGCCTTCGAGGTACCCAGCGAGACTCCGCTTCGCGTCGGCCGCCGCGACCGGGACGAGCGGGAGCTGGCGGTCAGATGGGAGCTTCGCGTTCGCGGCAACCAGCGTCCTGAAGAACTGGTCCGCCGTGAGACGCCGGTTCCGGACGTGGATCGAGAACGGCACTTCAGGGAGCGCGCACCCAAGCGGCGCGTTTCTGAGAGACACCGAGCCGTCGCTCGAGAACCCCGACATAAAGATCCCCCGGATCCGGTCAAAGAGCCAGGCTTCCGCCGCGTCCGATCTCACCTCTTCCCGGGTCTCGGGGTCATCCGAGCCGACCGAATCCGGGACTTTGTCAGAAAGAAGAGTGAGGAACCTCGAGTGGGTCACGAGGTCGTGGAACCGATCCTGCCCCGCTTTCTTCCCTTCGAGGAACGCGGGGTCGAGGTGGAGCCCAGCGTTCACCGCGGCTTCCAAGAGCCCATGCACCGCGTCACCCGTGTCCTTTCCGCCCCGGAGGAACGCCGGCGAATTCTTCCCCGGGTCTTTCTTCGCCCGGGTGTCGCCCACAATGTCGTAACCCTCGTCCGCGAGGTCGTCCGTCTCAAGTTCCAGACCGCGCGTAAGCCCCGTGTAGCTCGTGAGGTGCCACGAGGGGTAAAGCGGGTGCGGCGTGAGAACGGAAGTCACCGAGTCCGGCGACGCCCGGAGGTCAATCGGATCCGGAAGCTCGGGGTCCGCGGCGTAAAACTCCACGTTCACGACCTTTGCCGTGTCCTCCGGCGTCAGCGTTTCAAGGCTATCGGCCGCGGCAAGCATCAGCGCCTTTTTCTCCGGATCCTCGACTTCACTCGTCGCCTTCCGGATTTCCGCCGCCATCTCGTCCTTCAGCGTTCCGGAGGCGAATGGCGACTCGGTTTTCAGCCGCTCGCTGAATGTTTCGAGCGCCTCATTCATATTCGTTCCCTTGAACGACTTGCCCCCTGGCAGCCCGAGGAGCTCGGTCCAGACGGATATGTTGAAATTCCACTGGAGCTTCTTCTTCGCGCAGTTAGGGAGAATCGGAAGAACAAGGAGCGCGCTCGCCCGGGTCGCCGCCACATAGGCGAGGCGGTAGAGTTCGTTATCCTCTTCCGCGTTCGCTTCACTCTGCCGGTCCTCATTCGGATTGAAGAGCGCCTCCCAGTCACTCTCCCCATTCCGGAAAAACGATATCGGCTTTTTCCTATGCAATCGGTTGCTCAGACTGCCCGAGTCCGGAAGGAACACCACCGGGTATTCAAGGCCTTTCGACGAGTGGATCGTCACGACCCGAACAAGCGATTCATCACTCTCCACCCGGATCTCGCGCCCGTCCGGAGCGGACGGCTTCGGGTTCGAACCATTCACCCGCTGGACTTCGAGGTCATACCAGCGAAGCAGCCCTTCGAGATTCCGGATCCGTTCGTCCGCCGCGTGAAGCAGCTCCGCGATATGGGTCCAGTTCGTGATGCTCCGTTCGCCTCCGGTTCGGCCGAGATTCTGACGCACCGTCTCAAACGCTGAGAAGAGCCTCGTGAAAGCGGCGGAGAGCCCCCGCTTCTGATAGTCATCCGCCATCGCCCGGAATTTCTCGAGATCAGCGAGATAAAGGTCATCCGCCCCGTCCCCCATAAGATCGGGAAGCGTCCGGCCGCAGATCCGGGTCGCCCGGGCGGAATTCACCGCGGTGCGGCTCTCCGGATTCGCGGCGGCGCGGAGCACGGCAAGGATTTCGTACGCTTCATCCGTCCCGAAAACATCTTCCGGTTTTTTATGCAGTGTCCGGATCCCGAGAGACGCGAGTTTCGATTCGACCGGGTACGCGTCTTTATGGTTCTTAACGAGAAGCGCGATGTCGCCCGCCCGGATCCGGGATTCGGCAAGCGTCCTCTTCGGATCCGCGAGACGGTTCCCGACATAGACTTCACGCGCCGGATCGAGGAGCCAGGCGATGCGGCGGGCGATCAGCGCCCCGTCCGTTTCCCGCATGGCAGCCGCGCTGCCGCAGCGGGGCCAGACTTCTGACGTCTCGGGCCCTTCCACCCAGCGGCCGCTCCAGAGTTCAAACGCGGGGAGCGGCTTCACCTTGCCCTTTTCCCGGACGAACAGCGGGAAGTGGTTCGCGGTGCTTTTCACCGGGCTGTAGCCGATGCCGCCCGGGAACCGTGAGTTCCCGGCGGGATCCGTGAAAAGGGTGTTCACCGCGGCGACCTCAGCCGGCGTCGTCCGATAGTTGGTTGAGAGGGTATAAGGCGGGAGGACCGCGGATGCTTCGTCCCGCGCCTTCAGATACGTCCCGATATCCGCACCCCGGAAGCCATAGATCGACTGCTTCGGGTCACCCACGAAGACCGCGAAGCAGGCCGGTCCTCCTTCTTTCTCAGACTCAATAAAGAGACGCTTGAAGATCCGGTACTGGATCGTATCGGTGTCCTGGAACTCGTCCACCAGCACCGCCTGATAGAGCGACCGCACGCGGTTCCGGAAGTCAAGGCTTTCGTACGCCGTTTTTTCCATCCGGATCAGGATGTCGTCAAACGACATGAGGGATAGCCGGTTCTTCCGCTCAACGATCTGGGACTCCAGATGCTCACTCATGTCGGCGAGCATCGGCTGCAGGGCCGGATCCGCGTCCGGGAACGTCACCGAGGCCTCCGGGTGGCTCCGCTTCCAGCGAAGGAACCCTCCGATATCGAACGCGAGGATCTGGCGCACGAGCTCGGGATCGGCGTACGCCGGATCATTCAGATACCGGCGCTTGAATTCGTCGATCGCGGCAGCCTGGACCGAGGCATCGTCCCCGATCTCCCCCTCAAAGGGGTTGCCGCCCGAGAACGCCCAGGATTCCAGCATCTTGCGGCAGAAACTGTGGATCGTGTAGATCGCGCAGCGGTCAAATTCCTCAAGCGACCGGCGGACGCGATCCAGCGCCTCTTCAAGCGTGATCCCGTCATGTGTCCACTTATCACGGAGCTTCTTGAATTCTTTCCGTTCGGGTTCAGTGAGTTTCGACTCGCTCCCGGGCGAAAGCCCGAGCACCGCCCGCCCCAGAATCTCCCGCACACGGCCTGAGAGCTCGGCGGTCGCCGCCTCGGTGTAGGTCACGATCAGGAACGACTCGATCGGGATCGACTTCTCAACAATGAACCGAAGCACAAGCCGCTGCAGCGTGTACGTTTTCCCCGTTCCCGCGCTCGCCTCAATAAACATGAGGGGCGAGATCGGAGTCTCATCAAAGCGGAATTCAGGGTTTGTCATTCGATATAGTCCGTCGTGAAGGGGAGATAAGGGCTTTCATCCGGCGAGTCTTCAGAAAGGTCTGTGGCAGGTTTCCCTTCCAGACGCTCGGCCCGGGCCAAAAGCTCCAGCGCGAGCGCCTTCCCCGCGGCATTGAAGGCTGCACCGTCCTCCCGGCTGTCGCTCCCGGTTCTGAGATAACTTTCCATTTCTTTGATCAGTTTTTTACGGAGGTCTGAAGACGTCTTTTTGTCTCTCGCTCCCTCCTCACCGCGGAAGAAGGGAGAAGACTCGAACTCTGACCCCGCCGGGATCATTGCGGTCGTCTTCATGATGTCAAAGAACATCACGCAGGTCCGGATCACGAGTTCCGCCTGTTCCGCGGTCCCCGGGTAAAGAAGCGTGACGCCGTCGGGGACGCCGCCAGGCTCCGATCCCTTTTCAAGAAGCCCCGCTCCCTTCAGGATGGCGACGGCAGACGGGAACTTGCTGTCATTCAGCCCCGAAAGCTTTTTGATATCGAGAAGCACCGTGAGCGTGTCGGGTACACGGACACCGCGCACCGCGGCTCTGAGGAGCGCTTTCACCTTTTCGCCATCAGACAGAAAGCTTTCAATCGCGGCCCACCGGCCGGAAGGCGTTTTGTAAAGCCGTTCCTCCGGAAACTCCACGGTCCAGTGAGGGCTTGGGGCTCTTGGGTCATCAATCCGCATCTCGTACGGGCGAAGCGTGACGGTTTCACCGGCCGCGAGATCCGACACCAGCCGCGCCGCCCGGTAGTGCTGGCCCGACACCAGCGGCAGCGTGGTCTTCCGGACCGCTTTCGTCCCGTACGCCGGATCGAGCTCCCGGACGGCAACGAAGTTTTCGAGCGTCTCGCCCCGCGCCACGGCGTCACTCACGTCCTTCCGCATGGCCCACATGCTGAGACCGTCATTCGGGAACCCGAGCGCCGCGGCCGTCGTCCCGGAATCATCATCCCGCCTGAGCCCCACGAGTTTCATCGCGAAATTTTCCGGGGCCGAGAGGAAGTCTCCGAGATCCGAGACGGGAAGCCTGAGATCCAGGTACCCGGGAAGCGCCGCCCCGGTCCCCACAAAGGACACCGAGGCCGCGTTTCCTCCGCCCTCCCGGATCGCGTCAAAAGCGTCGACACTCGACCCGAGGAGGTGCTTCGCTTCAGCGTCTTTCGTGAAATTCCGGCGTGAGTACCGCGCGAGCGGCACCTCGGCGTCCCAGGTGTTCCGGGCGGCGGTCCCGGTCGCAAGGGCGCGGCTCGCTTCCAAATCCGCGAGGAACCCCCGGAAGTCCGTCACGACTTCAGAGGGCGGAAGCGGCCGCTCCTTCTCCGGTCCCTCGGCGTAGAAGACCGAGAACCAGCTGCGGGCCGACATAATGAGGTCAAAGAAAATGTTCCGGTTGTCCCGCCGGCTGTCGCGGTCCCCGCGGCGCTTCAGCCCCGGGAGCCCCATGAGGTCAAATTCATCCAGCTGCACCGTGCCCGGGAAGCCGCTTGCGGCATCAAGCCCCACCACGCAGATCGCCTTGAACGGAATGCCGCGGAGGGTGTCCATCGACGAAATCGCGATCGCGCCGGTCGGGCGCGCCGGGACCGACCCGCTCTTGAAGCGCCGGGTGACGGAACTCCACATCACGGGGAACGGAATCCGGATCGGCTGGGCGCGGCCGGAGCGGAGTGCCGCGTCGCGCGCGGTTTCGGCCTCCCTCACCACAATCGTCCGGAGGCTCTCGAGATCCGGCGCCGCCCACCAGCTCTTGCCCTTCGGGAAGAACTGATCGAGGAGCATCTGAAGCACCGGTTTCCAGTCATCGGTCCCCTGATCCTCGAGCTCAAAAATCAGACGCTCCGCGGCGTCGAGCCCGTCCGCGAAGCGGACGAGCGCCTGGAAGAGCTCGGGGCGGCTGGTCACCCGGGTCGAGAACCCGCCGCCTGACTTCGGGCGGACATCCAGCCACGCGTCCTGCTCCGACTCCTCGTCCCCCGCCATCGCGGCGAGCGTCAGACGCTCGAGCGCCCGCATCAAGGTCCCCTCGCACCCCGTCCCGTCATCGATATAGCGGTTTCCGGGCAGCTTCGAGAGGTTCCGGATGTGAGTTTCCGAGATTCCAAGCCGGAACCCCGCGTCATCGAGCCACGAGCGGATCGTACCGAGGTCTTCGACACCAAAGCCCCAGTTTTCCGCGATCGCGGGGAGGCTGATGAGGGATGAGAACGCATTGATATCCGCGGTTCCGCAGAGGAAATTCCCGAGCGCGATATAGGCCTGGGCGGCACCTGAGGAATCAAAAAGCGACCGCCCGACAATCCCGTACGCGATCGGTTTCGGGAGCGATGAGAACACCGCGTCAAAGACCGGGGCCGCGGTCTGAAGATCCGGCGTCGCGATCAGGAAGTCAGACGACGTCAATTCCGGGTGCTCAGCTTTCAGCGCGTAAATCCAGTCCGCCGCCGCTTCCACTTCGCGCGCGAGCGTCGGGGCGGACGCGATCCGGACGGATGGCATTCCGACTTCGGGCCGGGTCCACTCGGCTAGCTCCTCGGGATCGAGATCCTCGAGGAACGCTGTGTTGTTCCGAAGCACCGCCTCATGCACTCGGTCGAGCATCGTCCCCCGCTGATCGATCGGTCTCCCCGAAATCCTCGCGAGGTCCGCCTCAATAAAGGGGGGCTCGGGGGAACTGAGGAGCTCCGCGTCCTGGATCGGGGTCGCGGGGTTAAAGGGCATCGCGTGCGTTTCCGGTTCCGTTTCTTTCGGGGACCCCACGTCATCCTCCACCACCGGGGCGCTCGAGGCCTGCGTGAATTTCCAGAGTCGGTCCACGATCGCGCGGGTCTGCCCGGCGTTGCGTCTCAGCCACGGGCACCCTGACTCCTCCGCCCCCGTCGCGTCAAACCAGTATTCAGGGGACGGATTCATGAGGTAGAGCGACACACTCCGGTGGTAACTCTGCTGATAGAGGAAGGGGAGCATGAGGGGCGGCAATGCAGAGAGCCCAAAGATATGAAGAGGCGCGGCGTCGTCTGATACCAGTGTCGGCGCGGCAAGCCTGTGCGCGAGCCGCAGCAGCTGCCCGGCTCCGTGCCAGCGGCGGTCGTCTGTCCCCCTCTCTTCCGCGAGCCACCGCCAGAGGCCTTCTTCCCACCCGGCGTTCTCGGGGTGCTCATTGAAAACCACGCGTTCCCGCTCTTCTCTTAAGTTGGGGACGCGGTGATGCTCAATCCCTTCGCCCGTCATCCAGCGGTAAATCCAGTCAAAGCGGTACGTCGCGTATTTCGCGAACGCGGCGGACACCCGGACCGCGAGTTCCATGCGGGCGGTGTCATCCTCCGCTCTCGGGTTCCCCGTGAGGGGATCGGTGAGATAGTGACGGACGTTCTCCGACCGGGGGTCGTTCAGAAAATCGTCCTCGAGCAGCCGGTTCCAGACGAGCCACTCGAGTTCCGGGGTCTGCGCGAGGCTCCCGACCTGGGCTCCGAGGAAAGGCGTCAGCCATTCGCCCGGGAGCTCGAAATTGAACCCGGCGGAGATCCCCTCTCCCGACCCCGAAGCGTACCCGCGGGAAAGGCGGTTCCCCACCGCACGGCTTGGCACAATCACCGTGATCGGCGTGAAGAGCCCGGGGAACGCGGATCCATTCCGATCCTTCGCGAGGCGCTTCCTGTCCCGCTCCGCCATCTGGAAAAAGATCTTCTCCAGCACTTCAAAGCTGTTGCTGTAAAACGTGTGGAACCGGGGTCCCCGCTGGTTTTCGTTTTCCATCTCGCTCCTCTCGCGGCCGGGACACTTTTCGCTCGCTCCCGAACCAATCCATTGCCGGTCTATCTTACACGAGGGGGAATGGGACCGAGGCAGAACGAAACGTTACTTATAACGTAATGTATAGCGGAAATATCCACGGATTCATAGGGATCCGGACGGCATCTGTTGGACCGAGTCTCACGCGGCGTTTCGTTTTCCCGACTGCCCCCTATCCGGGATCGTCGCAAGACCCCCATTTCCGTGTCTGTTTTAAACTCAGGCAGGAAAACGACGGGGGCCGTGGGTTTTCGGCTCTTCTCCGTTTTCTCATCCGTTTATCGATAAAGGACCGACGCCGTGTTCAAGTTCCTCAAAATCCAGAAAGCCATGGTGAAGCAGCTCGAAAGCCCGGAAGCGGAGCGGGACCGGGTCCGGCAGTCTGAAGCGGAAGCGAAAGCAGCTCTTGCGGCGCTCACCGAGCAGCAGACCGCTTTCCGTGAGGCGCAGAAGACGCTTAAGGATGAGCTTTCGCGCCTTGAAACCGAAAAAACGGCGCTCGAAGACCGTGAAACCGCGCTCACCCGGGGGCTTGAAACCCTCTCGTCTGAAAAACAGGCGCTGACTGCCACGGTGGATACTCTCCGGGCGAGAATCGGGACGCTCGAAACGGAGAAGGCGGTGCTCGCTGCCGCTCAGTCCGACGCGATCGCGCGGCTCGAGTTTCTGGAGAAAGAGAAAATCGGCTCGTCCCGCTATTGGGACTACATGTGGTACATCAAGACGTACCACCACGATTTCACCCGGGCTCAGGCGCTCGACTACTGGTACCGCACGGGGTGGAAGCTGAACGAGAATCCCTGCTCTTTTATTGATGTGGGCGCGATCCGAAGTGTCTCCGGAAACATCAACCCCGTGATCTTCCTTCTCGGTTCCAACACCGACTGGGTGACGCACCTCACCGCTAACCCCTACGAAGACCGGATTGAAGAGCACGTCGAGCGGTACCGGGAAGCGAAAAAAGCGCGGACAAAGTGCGAAGGCGCGGTTTACACCTGCGTCACGGGGCAGTACGACAGCATGGCGCACCTGAAGTCGCACGAATACCTCGATCCGGCCTGGGACTACATCCTTTACACGGATAACGAAGCCCTTCTCAAAAACCCAACTTACGGGGCGTGGGACGTGCGGCCGCTCGAATTTTCGTCACTCGACCCCGTCCGGAACAGCCGCTGGCATAAGACGCACCCGCACGCGCTTCTTCAAAATTACGATCAGAGCCTCTGGGCGGACGGAAACGTGAATATCCTCACGGATTTCCTCTTTAAAAAGATCCGGACCGAGAATCATGACCTTCTGATCCCTCGCCACTTCGCGAGAACCTGTATTTATCAGGAGGCGGCAGCGGTCAAAGCGGCCGGGATCGATGACCCCGCGCTCGTCGACGCTGAGATTGATCTTGAAAAGGCGGCCGGTTTCCCCGCGAACTACGGGCTGAATGAAACCAACATCCTCTACCGCCGCCACAAAAACCCTGAAATCATCCAATTGATGGAAGAGTGGTGGGCGATGATTGAGAAGTATTCGAAGCGGGATCAATTGGCGCTCAGCTTCATCCTCTGGAAGCACGGGATCACGGTGGAATCGGTGTCGTTCGAGAACACCCGCCTCATGAAGGACGATTTCTTCACTCTCGCCCACCGATAGACTTGGGAGCGCGGTTTTTCGAAGGCTCCCCCTTATCTCCCCCTTCTCAAAAGCATTGCTTTCAGTCAGACTGAGAGAGACGCATTTCAGCCCGGCGGGGTGAACAGCTTCCGCCGCCCCGAAATGTAAAGAGCGGGCGATCCCTGTCCTCTGATCAAAGGGAGTGCCGATATGCCGCCGGTCTGGGACAAAACCCGCGGGATCCGGGTGTTTTCCGCGGTTCACGGAAATTCAGAGCGCCTACAATACGCGGTTTTACGGAAAAAACAGATCGTCAGATTTTGAAGGAGTGAAGTATCGGTTATGACGTGGCTTAGTGACTTGCTTTTCAATCCATCGGGTTTCAGCCACGGGATGGTGGTGTATTCGTTTGTGATCGCGCTCGGGCTGACGCTTGGCCGCATCAAGGTTTTCGGCGTGTCGCTTGGGTCGACCTGGGTGCTCTTCTTAGGCCTCATCCTCAGCTGGCTTGGGCTTCAGGTGAACCCGGACCTCATCGCGTTCTTCAAGAATTTCGGCCTCATCCTCTTCGTATTCTTTATCGGATTGCAGGTGGGGCCGTCGTTCTTCGCCACCTTCCGAAACGGCGGCTGGGGCTTAAACGGGCTCACGCTTTTCGGCGTCCTCCTCAGTCTCGCGGTCACGATCGGGCTCTTCTTCATTTTTAAGGGCGACATCAGTCTCGCGCAGATGATGGGCGTTCACTTCGGCGCGGTGACGAGCACGCCGGGTCTCGGCGCAACGCAGGAGGCGCTGCACGCCATGGGGAACCACACCGATATCACGGTGGGGTACGCCTGCGCCTACCCCGTCGCGATCATCGCGATGATTCTCGCGATTCTGTTCCTTAAGAAAGCCTTCCACGTCGATATCGCGGCGGAGGACGAGGCCTGGGCCGAGCATCAGATGAAGTTCTCCCCAGCTCCGATCTACTACCACGTGACGGTAACGAATAAGGCGCTCGACGGCCGGACGCTTAAAGAACTCCGCGACATCATCGACCGGCCGTTTATCTGCAGCCGGATCCTTCACGACGCTCTCATCACCTCCCCCACCGCGAACTGCCAGGTGCACCTCGGGGATAAGCTCCGCATTGTGTCGAACAAAGACGCTAAGCTTTCTGTCGTCTCCTTCTTCGGTGAGGAGGACACGACGATCGACCTCGCGACAGAACATTCGCCCCTCATGGCGCAGTCGATCCGCGTGACCCGGTCCGCCATGAACGGGGTCCGGATTGAGCAGCTGCATCTTTCGCATTTGGATGGCGTCAATATCACCCGCGTCACCCGCTCCGGCGTGCAGTTCTTTCCGTATAACAGCCTCCAGCTTCAGATGGGGGACAGCCTCTACTGCGTGGGGCCGAAGAATTCACTCGCCCGTCTCGCGGATCTCATGGGGAATCAGACGAAGTCGCTTGACCGCCCGAACGTGATCGCGCTCTTTATCGGAATTCTCTTCGGCGTCATCCTCGGGAACCTCCCGATCGCGATCCCCGGGATGCCAGCCCCGGTGAAACTCGGGCTCGCGGGCGGACCCTTGATCGCCGCGATCCTTCTCAGCTACTACGGCCCCCGGATCCACCTCGTCACCTATATGACGAATTCCGCGAACCTGATGCTGCGTCAGTGGGGGATTTCGTTCTATCTCGCGTCCATCGGGCTCTCGGCCGGTGTCCCGTTCTTCCACGCGTTCGCCGAAGGCACCGGGTTCATGTATATGGGGCTCGGGCTCCTTATTACGCTGATCCCGATGCTCACAATCGCCGTGATCGGGCGGAAATTCATGCATCTTAATTTCCACTCGGTCTGCGGCCTGATGGCCGGCACCTCCACCAACACCGCGGTGCTCGCCTTCGCCGGGACGCTCTCTGAAAAGAGCACTGCCGTGATCGCGTACTCGAACATCTACCCCTCCGCGATGTTTCTCCGTATCATTTCGGGTCAGATTGTTCTTGTGATGCTCTGGGCATATCTCTAGAAGAAAAGCTAGTATTAATGGATTGCCCTCTGTAAAACAGATAGATAGATCCCAAAAAGGAACCAAAGGAACTGAAATGCCGCTTACGAAAGACATCACCTTCAAGTGCCCGGAATGCGGGGAAGAGATTCCGCTCACGCTCTGGCAGTCGGTGAACACCGCTGAGAATCCGAAAGAAGCGGAGGCGCTTGCCTACGGTGATCTCTTCTATATCCAGTGCCCGAAGTGCGGCTATCAGACGATGGCGAATTACTCCCTCCTCTACCACGACGTGGAGCACGGGATGATGATTCAGTACATCGCGACGCCGGACCGCGAGGAGCGCGCGAAAGAGATGGCGGAGTACCGCAAGGCCAGGAAGGAATCCATTGAAGCGGCGAAAGCCCAGGATCCGGCGCTCGCGAAGCAGCTTTACGGCTCTGTCTTCCGCTTTGTCACGAGCCTCAACGACCTTCGGGAAAAGGCGCTCATTCTCCGAGCCGGGCTCGACGACCGCTATGTGGAACTCGTGAAGGCCTACATCATGCCGCAGGCCGCCAACATGAAGCCGGATCTCGGGATTGAGTCCGTGCGGTTCTTCCTCGATAAGGACGGGAAGCAGTACCTCTACTTCTTCGATAAGGACGGGAAGGAAGCGGGCTCCTGCGACTTCGATATGGAGTCCTACAACGCGTTTAAGAACGGACTCTCACTCGTTGAGGCGGACACCGATATCATTGACACCGGCTGGGCCCGCGAAGTGATTTCTGAGATCGAGTCTCAGGACACGTTCCAGGGTTAAGACGGCCGCCGATAACAATATTTCCCTCTTCCCCCGGAGAACCCCACGATGTCTGAAGCTGAACGCATTCCTTTCAAGTGCCCGAAGTGCGGCAAAGAGTCGGAGCCTGAGATCCAGCGCTCCGTGAACACGGTGACGGAGCCCGAGGCCGCGGAACGCGTGATCTCGGGTGACCTCTTCAGTTACCAGTGCCCGGGCTGCGGCACCGACGTGGTGCTCACGTTCCCGCTCCTCTACCAGGACCTCGTGCGCCGCACGACGCTGCAGCTCGTCACCGCGAAAGCGGGTCTCACGCTTGAGGACTCCGTGAAAGACGCGATCGCGGAGCGCGAGACCACGATGGCGGAACTCCGCGCGAAGCTGCCTGAAGCGGACGCGGATTTCGGGGAACACTTCCGAGTCGTCACCACGCCGGATGACCTTCGCGAAAAGGCGATGATTCTGAAAGCGGGGCTTGATGACCGCTATGTGGAAATCATCAAGTCGATGACGCTCTCGATCCAGAAGCAGGATGGCGAAACGACAGACGTCGCCTCAAACCGCTTCATGATTGATGACGAAAATAAGAACTTCATCGTTTATTTCGATGAAAACGGCGAACCGATCGGCGAGGACACCTTCCCGAAGGAGTTTTACGACGCGATCGTGGACGATATGAAGCTTGTCGATGAGCCGCCGGTGGTGGACGCCGCCTGGGCCGCATCCTACGCCGCGAAGCTCCTCGAGCGGCTGCCGACCGACTGATCGCCGCATCTTCGGTTCCAGAAACACAACGCCCCTGAGGGACTGTCCCTCAGGGGTTTTTCTGTGCCTATCGGATTCTCTGGCTTACCGCTTCCACTCTTTCATCGTGGAAGACTCGTTCTCCACATTCCCCCGATGTCCGTGGACTTCGACCGCATTCAGCGCCGCTTCGAGGCTCGCGAATTCCTCATCTGTCAGCGTCACATTCCACGCCCCCAGGTTCTCGAGAATCCGCTCCTTCCGCTTGGAACCCGGGATCGGGACGACGTTCGGATATTTATGCAGCATCCAGGCAAGCGTTATCTGCGCCGGGGTCGCTTGTTTTTCCTCGGCAAACCGGTTCAGGATATCGAGGATCGGCTGATTCGCGATGATGTTTTCTTTTGAGAGCTGCGGGACAAAGACCCGGACATCGTCGACCTTCTCGAAAGTCGTGTCCGCCGTGATTTTCCCCGAGAGGAAGCCGCTCGCGATCGGGGAGAACGGCACGACGCCGATGTTATGCTCGAGGCAGTACGGGAAGATGTCTTTTTCGCAGTCCCGCTCCAGCATGTTGTAGAGATTCTGGACCGCGGAAACCGGCGTCACCCGATGGAAGGCGTCGAGCTGCGCGGCGGACACCTGCGACAATCCCCACCCGCGGATCAGGCCCTCCTCAATCAGGCGTCCGAAGGCTTCCGCCACCTCATCCACCGGCATCTCGAGATTCACGCGGTGCAGGTAATAGAGATCCACGTAATCGGTCCTGAGATTCTTAAGCGACTGCGTGAGGTGCTCCTTCAGGATCGGGTAGATCGGGTCGCCCGGTTTATAGGCGGTCCCCCGGAAGTGGATCTTCGTCGCGAGAACGACTTTGTCCCGGAACCCTTCCACCGCTTTCCCGAGGATCTGTTCGTTATGGCCCCGGTAGTAGAGCTGCTCGCCGTACGCTTCCGCCGTATCAAAAAACGTGCATCCGAAATCGAGAGCCGCCCGGATTGCGCTCACCGCGTAGGCCTCATCCGGAATCTTTCCGTAGCCGTGCGAAAACGCCATGCAGCCCATGCCAATCGGCGAGACTTCAATTTTCCCAAGGAATCGGTTTTTCATTGGTTTTCCTTTGTTCGGGCGTCCGCCCGGTTGTTTCAGACATTTTACGTGTTAACACCGCCTGATTTCTGTCAGGTTTGAATCCTCGCCCGACGCTTCCCTCAGAGGCCGGATCTGAACGCCGCCGCGCCGAGTCCGATCGGCTGATAACGCCATCCGTCGTAGACCATATGAACGGTGCCTCTACGCCCCTTAAAGGTTCTCCTTTCAGGGGTTTTTTCGTGTTGCGGTTAAGTCTTCAGCAGTCTTTAGTTTCACGGAATTTGAACGTAAGATTTTTCCTGTGACATTGTCACCTTGTTTTCACCCCGCAGCCCCAGGAGCTTCATCATGGCAGAGAATCAGACAATCACCCTCCGGTGTCCGAAGTGCGGCGATAAGTACCGCTTCGAAGCGCCGACCGTGATGAACGCGGGGAAAGAAGAAGACCTCCCGGCGCTCGTGAAGTTATTCGAAAGCGCCGAGTCGGGGTTCAAAAAAGAAAATCCGTTCACCTTCATGTGTCCCCGGTGCGGGCACACGGAAAGCTCGGTTTGGCCCGAGCTCCGGGTCTATTTCCCGTACCGCGGCTTTGTCACGGAACTCTTCCTCGCGCGTCCATTGTCCGATGAGACGCGGGAAGAAGCGGCTATCCGCGTCGCCGGCAAACCCACCGTCTGGAGCCGGATGTCGCGCGCGATGTTCATGGGCCGCACCCGGCGTGTCTGCTTCACGATTGAAGACTTTATTGAGCACGGCCGGATGCTTTCTGTCCACCTCTACGACCACTACGCGGCGATCACGGTGGCGCTTTGCCTCCTCCGGATGCAGGAAGAAACGGACGATAAATTCACGTACGCGAACGCCCGCTTCTCGGTTTCCAACCCCGAAGTGTTCGGGGACTACGGTCACCTCAAAAACTTCTACGTGGTGTTCACGAGTGAAACCGGAAAGCGCACCCGGGTCGTCAATTTCCCGCTCGACCTTTACCTGCAGCTCGTGAATAAATCCGTGATCAGCGCGTGGGATGAGCCGCTCATCGCCGATATGAGCTGGGCGCTTCCGATCGCGGAGGAGCTTTACCCGCAGATCCGGATTCCGGAAGGATCCTGAGAGTCAGACTCCAGGGATCGAAACCTTCCCCCCCCCTGACATCAGAAGCCCCGAGGTAATGACCCCGGGGCGCTTTTGTTTGCCGTGATGGATGACGGCTGCCGATTACTTCGGATTCTTATCGAGAATGATCGTGGTGCCCTGCGGCGGATTCTTGTCGATCGCGCCGACAATCGTGTGCGGCGTGTAGGGTTCCTCAAGGTACGCGACATCATCTGCTGTCAGCTTGATCCCGAGCGCCTTCACCGCGGAATCAAAGTGGCTCGCTTTCGTCGCTCCGATAATCGGGGTCTCCACACCCTTCGCCCAGAGCCACGCGAGCGTGATTTCGCTCATCGCGACACCGTATTTTTCGGAGAGCTCATGAACACGGGCGATGATCTTCATATCGTCCGCTTCCGCGCGGTCATACTTATTCTTCGCCGCGACGTCCGTCCGGCTCCGGATCGAGTCGCTGTCCCAGGTCGGGCGGCAGAGGTGGCCGGCCGCCAAGGGGCTGTACGGCATCAGCGAGACCCCGAACTGCCGGCAGACCGGGATCAGCTCCCGCTCATCCTCGCGGTAAAGCAGGTTGTAGTGGTTCTGCATCACGGAGAACGGCGTCCAGCCGTGATCGCGCGCGACGATCTGCATGTTGTGGAACTGGTAGCCATACATCGCGGAGGCACCGAGCGCCCGGACTTTGCCGGCTTTCACGAGGTCGTTCAGAGCCTCCATCGTTTCCTCGATCGGATGCTCGTAATCAAAGCGGTGAATGATGTAGAGGTCGAGGTAGTCGGTCCCGAGGCGCTTCAGCGTCCCGTCAATCTCACGGTGGATCGCTTCGCGGGAGAGCCGCCCCTCGTTAAAGTAAACCTTGGACGAAATCACCACGTCCTCACGCTTCGCGTACCGCTTCAGCGCTTTCCCGAGATACTCTTCGCTCGTCCCCGCGGAGTAGCCGTTCGCGGTGTCAAAGAAGTTGATCCCGAGGTCGAGCGCGTGCTTCACGATCGCGGCGCTCGCGTCCTCGTCGAGCGTCCACTGGTGCATCGACCCCGCTTTTCCGAAACTCATGCAGCCGACACACATCTTCGAGACGCGGATATCGGTTTGACCGAGATGCGTATATTCCATTTTTCTCAATCCTCATGCTGAAGGAGCAGGGGCGGGAAGCCGGAAAATTCCGACGCCCTTCCCCGAAACGCCCTTTATCGATAGAGAATAAATTAATCCGCCGGCCCCAGATCAGCTACCCGATTTTCTTAAATACTTGGCGCTGATTCTCAAGGAAGAGAATGGATCTGTTACTCCGCCGGATCCCCTTTCCCGTTCGCGAGCGGTCCATAGGCGTCAGGGAACTCTTTCCACGTGACCGCGGTGTCACTTCCCGGATGGATCACGATCCCGGCAAAGCTGCTCCAGGGCGCGGACCCCACCCAGTGCGAGACGCCCGGTTTCGTGTAGACGACGTCCCCCGGGAGCAGAACCTCGAGCTTCCCGCCTTCCGCCTGATTGAGGCCGATCCCGTCCGTCGCGATCAGGACTTCGCCCGACTTATGGCTATGCCAGGCGCTGTAAGCGCCGTGCGGGAACACGAAGTAAGTCCACTCGGGGGACTTCGCCGCGTTCTCTTTCGGGAGAAGCGTCGCTTCCTGAATGGGTCTTGTGTAGTGATCCGACGCCTCAGTCTTCTTCGGATGCGCGAAGAGGAAGCCGTCCTTCGGTTCGGCGGCGCGGTTCGCGGCGTCCACGGGTTTCAGGGCGTCGTACTCCGCGTCCGTAATCTTCCCCTTATGAACCTCAAGCCCCGCGGGAGCTTTCCACGTCTTGTCGTACACCACGAACTGCTGGAAGCGGGAATTTTTCGTCGCTCCGTGCCAGTGGCTGACACCCGCCGGAATATGGATGACGTCTCCCGGACGCACGAGCACCGCGGGCTGCCCCCACGCCTGATAAAGCCCGAGCCCAGAGATCCCAATCACGGTCATCGCGCCGTGCGTGTGCCACCCGCTCCGGCTCCCCGGCTCAAACGTGATCACGTTGGTCTGCGGGACTCCGCCCATCGTTTCCGGAATCACGAGATCATTCCGGTGCGCGGTTCCGGTGAAAGAGGCTGAGATGTCGCGCCCAAGCGGCAGCGGCATCGGCTGCTCCGCGAGCGACACGGCGGCCGCCGCCATCAGTACTGCGCCAGTGAAGAGACTCTTTATAAGATTCATCCGCGGTTCTCCTGGATTCTGCGGGACAGGTAAGCGACCGATAGTCACTTCCTCCGATTGATTACGGAATATACGCTGAACGCGGTTCCCCTTCCGAACCGGGATTACGCGGCGGTCTATGATTGAATGCGGAGTTCCATACCTGACAGGGGATCTGTCAACCCGGTCAAAATATCATCGCAATCATTTCTCATTAAGGACACCGATCAAATGTACGGAGCCGCGGCTGGCGATATTGTGGGGTCGATTTACGAGATTGAGAACCTTCGCTCGAAAGACTTTCCGCTTTTCTCGGCCGGCTCCCACTTTACGGATGACACGGTCCTCACCGCGGCGATCGAAGAAGCGATTCTCCGCTGGGACGAGGGGGATGGAGAACTCGAAACCCTCGCGGTCGAAGAACTCCTTCACTTTTTTAACGCACATCCGGACGCCGCGTACGGCGGGCGGTTTATCGAATGGGCGCGCGGTCCGGAGCAGAAGCCCTACGGAAGCTTCGGAAACGGTTCCGCCATGCGGATTTCAGGGGCGGGGTTTTATGCGAAGACACTTGAAGAGGCCCAGCAGCTCGCGGAGCGGGTAACCGCTGTCACCCACAATCACCCGGACGGGATACGGGGCGCGGCAGCGGTCGCAAGCGCCATCTTACTCGCAAAGACCGGAACGCCGAAAGAAGAAATCCGGCGCTATATCGACAACAACTATTACCCCGTGATGTTCACCCTCGCCTCGATCCCAAAGGATTACGGGTTTGAGGCGGCCTGCAGCCGATCCGTTCCCCAGGCGCTTGTCGCGTTTTTTGAGTCGGACGGGTTTGAGGACGCCATCCGGAACGCCATTTCGATCGGGGGCGACAGCGACACGATCGCCGCGATCACGGGGTCAGTCGCGGAAGCCGCGTACGGCGTGCCTGAAACGATCCGATCTGAAGTCGACCGTCGGCTCACGCCGGATATCCGGGCGGTTTTCGCCGCATTCGGAAAGAAACTCGATTCCAGAAAATAGATATCCAGCTTCCCAAATAAAAACCGGGACTCGCTGTCACGCGAGTCCCGGAAAAAACTCTTTTAGCGGGTCGGATTATGTCAGTCCGCTGACTGCCCGGTACCGCCGCCGGTTCATAACGGCAGTACCGGTATTTCGTTACGTGATTAGAAGTTGTGGTCGATACCGAAGAGCGCACGGGCAAACTTCACCGTGCCGCCGTTCGTCGCGCGATCCATCTTCTGTTCACCGTAGCCGGCGGAGACATAGAAGGTCGTGCGTTTCGAGAACGGGTATTCGTAGGTCACCGTGCCGGCGGCGCGTTCAAACTCGGGGTTCCCGGTGACCGCCGTGCCGTTAGCGGTCTCAACATCCTTCACCTTGTTGTAGGTCGCGTTGAAGCCGATCTTCCCGTAGGAGAGCGGAACAGAGACGCCGGCGGACACCCCGTAGCCCTTCGCGTAGTAGTTCATCGCCTTATCGACGCCGAAGTCATCGAAGCCTGACGCGATATACCAGCTGGGGTTGCCGGCCGCGAGCGCGAGCTTCATATGGTCAAAGTAGTTGCCGGCGAGGAAGAGCCGCGCGGGGCCGAAGTCGTAATTCCCGCCCACCGTGAACTGCAGGCTGTTATCCGGGTTCCCTGCGGCGGAGGACGCCCAGAGGTGAGAGTCAACCGCGGCGAGAAGCGTCAGCGCGCCGCGCTTAAATTCGCCGGTGAGAGAGGCGTAGCGTTCAGCGCTTGCCTTATTCTCCACCGCTCCCGTTACCGTCTGATCCACGTTTCCGGAATACTGAGCGGTGAGCGCAAGGCCGCCGAATCGGGGCGAACGCCAGGCGATCGTGTTATCCATCTGGGACTGACCGGACGTGAACCACACGGAGGTTCCCGAATACGGGCCGTACCCCGGTCCGATCGCACTGATCTGCGGACCCACGACGCACCAGGAGGAGATCTGGCCCATCGAGGTACCCATGCGCCCGAAGCCGAAGCGGCCGTAGTCCGTGTTGAGGTTCAGTGTCGCTTCACGGTGGAAGAGATGCTTGTCATCCTGCTGCTGCACACCGCTGTCGAGCGCGAACTGGTCTTCCAGAATCACCTCGACCTGCGTGCGGTCCGAGAGCTTCTCCGTCGCATGGATGCCGACGCGGGATCCGCGGTCCGTGCCCGAATCCATGGAAACGGTGTTCGTGGAACCGTGCCCCGGGGTCTTCAGGTACTGGTACGTGATCGACGCGTCCGCGACGCCATAGATCGTCACTTCAGCCTGGGCCTGAAAAGCGAGCGCGCCGAGCAGCGCGGCGACAATAAGACTCTTCTTCATTTTTCTTCTTTCCAATGATTGTGTTGATAGGTGCGGCAGGGTTTGCGGCTGCCTCCTGGCCGTTTCTCTCTTCCAGCGGTGTCCCTGGAAATCCCCCTTTCCGTACTTCCTCTTTCCTCAGGAGTACTTCCGGAATCCGCTTCTAGTTCTTTTTCATTACGACCGGCGTCAATTATTTCTAGTTATTCCTGAGCGATAAACAGCAGAAAGACAGAAACTTTGTCTCAGAAATCGATCGAATCCGAAAATAAGCCCCCTTCCACCCCCTTTTCCGAGACAAAAAAGGGGCCGGTGAAAATCACCGGCCCAGCCAAAACACCAGGAACCACATCATGAAAAACACATTTCGAACTTTGTCTTACCGCCTCATTCCTTCTTTTCCTTCTTCTTCTCCTTCTCCTCATCGTCCCGGAAGTCATCGATCGTAAAAGTCCGGCCGATAAACCAGCCGCCGCTGTTCCCGGCAAACGCCCTGTGACGCTCAGCCGTGTCGCGGAGCCAGGCCGCGTCAGCCACTTTGCTTTCGCCTTTCTTCACTTCCTTCTCTTCCGTCATTTCGTTTCTCCTTTCTCGTCCCCCGTCCCTTCTTTCGGGTCTTCCGATGAAGGACGGCTCGCCCTCATTGGCCGCAGCGGCATCGAGATAAACCAGCCGCCCGTGTCTTTCAGCAATTCCTCAATGACGTCCGACGACGCGGGCTTACTCTTTTCCGAGCCCGGGTTTGAATTGGATCTGACCCCGTCACTTTTCTTTCTCGTCATAACGCACCTTCCTTTATTTCGTACTGTTCCCCGATCGGTTTTCCATCCGAGGTCTCGGTTCAGCCCTTCTCCCCTTCTGTCATTTCCTGTCTCCCCAAAAACACTCGGAATTCCGGACTTAAGCGTCACAATAATTCCGAAATTTGTTTCCTCACGCCGCTTTCCCTGTCGTTCCGCAAACCCAGTTCAGCCTCACTCCGGGTTAACCGAAATTCCGCACGAACCGGATTCTGCTTTTCCTGGCCGAAAAACCATGAAACTCTCGGCTTATAAAGGGATTCCCTTTCTGCCTCCTCCTTTCCCTTCACTGTTATTTTAGTCGGTACTTATTCGGGTGACGCGCGGGATTTACGGGTATTGCGATCTGAGGCACGGGAATGCGTATTGTGACGTTTATCAAACACAAAAATACCGTGCGCCATTAACTGACGCACGGTGTGTTATGGGATATTTAATTGTCTGTTTTGACTAGAGGCTTCAGTGCCGGAACCGGAGCCTCATTTCGCCAAGGAGCCGCTCCGCGTCTTTCGCTTTCTTTTCGGGGGATTCGCCCGTCTCATCCGGTGCCGGGATCGCCTTCATAAACACCCGGCAGCGGATTTCGGTGTCACCGGGCCTCAGCGCCTCAGACACTGTTTTCGACCCTGCCTCTACATACCCATGACGGTCAAAGAACGCGGTATCCGTCGCCCCATCCACCGCGGCGACGACGCGTTCCCCCTTGTAGTCCGACTCAAAGGTCTGAAGGAGTTTCGTCCCGATTCCCCGCCCCATGAGTTCGGGGTCGGTCGCGAAAAGAAGAATCTCAGCGGTCGGGACCGGAGTGACAGAAGAAACGACTTCTGACTTCGCTTCCTCAAACCACACCGCTTCGCTCCCATGAAGCTCCCGGTGGATACGCTTATAGAGCCAGTGGAAGAACGTATAGCGGGAGATCTGATAGGGCCGCCGCTCGCCCTTCCGTTCGGCGAGCAGGAACCCCGCGAGCCGCCCCTGGTAATACGCGCCGTAGAAATGCGTCGCGCGGACAAGCGCCTCGCACATCGCGTCGCGGCCAGCGGTCCAGGCCTCAAACGTGTTCTCGTTCCCCGGTTCCAGCCTCACCCCGACCGGGGCGAAGCGTTCCGCCTCATCGAGGTCATCCGCGGGGTCAAAGTACCGGATCTCCACCCGGTCCGCGACGAGCCGCTCCACTTCTTCTTTCCGCCGCCGCACTTCCCGCGTATCCCACTGCACGATGAAGGCGGAAATCGAGGACGCGAACGCCACACTCGCGAGCGCGAAGCGCACAAACTCCACCTTCCACCCGACAACACCAAGGAGCGCGTTTGAGTAGAGACTCACGAAGAAGAGCGCGAACGCGATGCAGCCAAGTGTCAGCGACACGCAGGCTGAGATATAGCGGTTTTCTTTCCGGCGGAGGAACGGTTTCCAGGCGACGACGTACGCCCCCACCCAGGTCGCGGCCGCGGCGAGCTGCGCCGTCGCCTCATCCACCGGGTCCCCCTTCTCCCCGATGATGAGATCCGTGATATCGGAGTCCGCGAAGAGAAGCGCGGCGAAGCAGAGCACGAGAAGCCCGGCCGCCCCGCCCCGCTTCCACGATTCCGGCCACACCGCGCGCTCGATCGCGTGGCGGGCACCGAGCGCGAGCGCCATGTTGCAGACAAAGAGGAGGATCACGAGACCCGCGTTTTTCACCGAGTGACTCAGGATCCCGAGCCGGTTCCCAAGGATCAGGGCGACCGCGATGAAGGCGAGAAGAAGCACTCCCCGCACGAGTTTCTTATAAAGCGTGCTTGGGTGCTTCATCGGGCGGACTCCAGGTTAAGAGAGCTGGCTTCCGCGCCCGCGTGAGTTTCTGTCTTTCCGACCGACGAAAACGCGGTTTTCGCTTCCCGCCCCACGGTTTCGAGTTCCGCGATGAAGGCGTCCGAAAGCACGGTCCGCGCGATCCGGGCTTCCGCGTCGAGTATCGGGCGCAGCAGCGATTCCGCGTACGCGCGGCCTTTGCGTGTCAACGTCACGAGCTTCTCTTTATGCCCGCAGGGGACGAGAGTCACATTCCCCGCTTTGATTTCTTCCAGCACCGCGGTGTTGAGTGTCGACCTCGGCATCCGCCACTCGTCACAGATCTCTTTCTGAGACCGCGGCGCGTCATCGAGACAGGCGTAGAGCAGCACAAAGAGGCTCTCCTTCACGCGGAGCCCGTGCATCAGCGCGGCGTATTCGCCGTCAATCGTGTTCATCGCCCGCATAAAGCGGAGAAATCGCTCCCGGTCGTTCGTCATCACTCTCTCATTCTTATCTATCAATCCGAATCCGTAATTTTACAGTACGGATCCGTATTGATTGATGAGGCTTCATCCCCTCTTTTTTCTGCGCCATCAATTGACGCATCGTGTGATATGCAAAGCCTCCCTCCGCCCCATAAAAAACGGGACCCGGCTTTTTAGGCTGGATCCCATTCAAATTCCCCAGGAAGGAAAGACTCAGACGCCTTCCCGGGATCGTTCATAGAGACACAGGTAAAAATCAAAACCGCGGCCGGAGACCGAAGCCGGAGAGTGAAGACTCCAGTCCCCGCCGTATGACAGCACTCCTCGCGCCCCGGGGGATGGGGCGCGGAAAAGGAACTTGCTTACGCCTTTCTCGCCTTCTCAATCGCGAGACGCTTCATGGCGTTCGATTCCATGACATCCAGCTCCTTCACGAACGCCGCCGGGGCGACGAGCGGATGCGGGGTTGACTTATCAGTGTGCGGCAGCTGGAAACGCTTTTCCATGAGACCGTTACTGAACGGATGCGCGGAGAGGTGGACCGAGATCGGGTTCACCGGATCCTCGACCATCCTCCGGATCCGCTTCACGGTGTCGATATAGGCTCCCACCTGATCGGGGCCGGTGATCGCGTTAAGCCCTAGGCCGCCCACCGTGATCGCGCGGTAGGTTTTGTCTCCATCCCGCACCGGGTAGACGTAGGAGGCCGTCCCCCAGGTGTGGCCCGGTGTCTCAAGGACGGTCATCACGAAGTTCCCAAAGGTAAACGTGTCCCCGTCCTTCGCCACCAAATCCTGCGGAATCATCGTGAACGAGTTCCGGCCGCCCTGGTGCGTCCGCTTCGCGTCGACGTTCGCCTCATCCCACCCGCGCTTTGTCATCACAAAGCGCGCCTTCGGGGCGATTTCCTTCAGACGCTTCATCCCGCCGCAGTGGTCGAAGTGACCGTGCGTCACAAAGACCATCTTGAGGTCCGCGGGGTTCACGCCGCACGCCTTGATGTTCGCGATCAGCTGATCCACAAACGGTTCATGCACGGTGTCAATCAGCACCGGGCCCGCGGGGGTCTTGATGAGCCACGCGGACACCCAGTTCACGCCCACGTTATAGACGCCGTCAAACGCCTCATAGGGGTCGATCTTCTGAGCCTTGGGGTCCGAGAGCCACTTCCCGAGTTTGGGGGGCATCTTCCCGGTCGACCCGAACTGCGAGAAGAGCGCGTTCACGTGTTCCGAATTCCAGACGGGGGCCGACGCGGGCTTCAGGGCGTCGGATGCGAAAGCGGGGAAAGCGACCGACGCGACGGGGGTAAGCGCGAGGGCCTTAAGAAGAGAACGGCGATCCATTGTGTTTTGCTCCTTATCGTTTTTCGTTACGTTCATGGGTGTATTATTTACCCAAAATATCGAGCGATAAAGACGTAAAAACCGCCATCATTGTTTCATTTTTTGAGCGAATACCTATGGAAGAACTGACCGGACACCGTGTATTTATCCGCACCGCAGAGCTTTCCAGCATCACGAAGGCCGCGGAGTCGCTTGGGCTCACTCGGGCCGCGGCGAGCCGCGCCCTGATGAGTCTGGAGTCTGAGCTCGGAGCCGCGCTTTTCACGCGGACAACGCGGCATGTCGCGCTCACCGCGTTTGGTTCCCAGGTGCTCGATACGTGTAAAGAACTCGTGGGGCTCGCGGACCAATTGAAAGCGGAAGCGCTTCATCAGTCCTCCGCCCCAACGGGCACAATCCGCGTCGCCTGCAGCGTGTCCTTTGGCCAGACATACCTCGCCGGTGCCTTGAAGCGGTTCCTCGGCGAGTTCCCCTCGATCAATATGGAACTCACGCTCCTCGACCGTCCGGCGCATCTCCTCACTGACAATATCGACCTCGCGCTTGAAGTCACGAACACCCCGGAGCCAGGGCTCATCGCGCGCCGGCTCACCTCCTGCGGGTCGCTCCTCTGCGCCGCCCCGGCGTTTCTCGCCGACCGCCCTCCCGTCACCGCCCCGGCGGATCTCGCAAAACTCCCGACTCTCGTCAGCACCCGGTTCGGGAGCCGGTGGAAGTTTGAGCGGGAGGGAGAAAGTTCTGAAGTGGAAGTGAAAGGCCGGATCCGGACAAACGACACGCAGGTGATTCTGCGGGCGGCGCTTGACGGTCTCGGGATCGCGCTGCTTCCGGATCTCACGATTTCGGATCCCGTGGAAAAAGGGGAATTGACGACTCTCCTCCCCGACTGGAAAACGGAATCCGTCGGCATCTACGCTCTCTACGCGTCCCGGCGCTATCAGCTTCCTGCGGTCCGCGCCTTTATCGACTTCCTCGTCGCGGATATCCGGAAATAAGCGCTGTTCCAAATAACTCTTTTATGTCGCGGCGTTATGGTTAAAGGATCACACCCCAATTTTTATTTCGCGTCAGAGGGGTCGCCCGAATGCGTGAGGGACTTTACCCGAAGAATTAACAAATTAACGCAACTATTTGATTCTCGAAGTCTATTATTGAAGGATTGAAGGTTTTTGAAGAGAAGGAGGGAGTCACCCATGCTGACACCGGTTCTGCTCTCGTCGCATCCCGAATACGTCGGAGCGGCGCGTACGCTTTATGAGGAATCGTTCCCGGAGTCGGAGCGTGTACCGTTTGAGGCTCTCATCCGAAGCTGCACGATGGACGGGCGCTTCTATGTCTTTACGGAAGGGAAAGAAGTAAAGGCGATGGCGGCGCTCGCGGTCGGTAAGACCATCATGTCGCTTGTCTACTTCGCGGTGGTGCCGGAAGCCCGGAATCACGGGGCAGGGTCCGAGCTTCTCCGCTGGGTGCTTTCGAAGCGCGAAGGCCGCCGTCTCTTTATCGACGCCGAGGATCCGGAGCCGGGCGCTCCCGCGGACGACATCCGTGTGCGCCGCCTCGGGTTCTATCAGAGAAACGGCTTCACCTCCTGCGGTTTTGTCTCCGAATGGAACGGCGGCCGCTATCAGATCTGGTCCGCGGGCGGCCTGATCACGAAGGAAGAGCATGACGCCTTCTGGGAGAAAGTGAAGCTCGCGTAACCTGATTCCAAAACCACAGTCTTAAAAGCCTCCCTTCCCTTCTGTGAATCAAAAAGCGGGGGCAGACTAAAGCCGCCGGATCATGGGAATTTTTTCCGTGATCCGGTTTTTTTCGTCCCGGTATCCCCTCCGACCCCCAAAAATACCCGAACGGGTGACGCCAAAAGGGCTCGCCTTGCGGTACTATTTCGAAGGTTCCGGACGCGGGTCTTATTGCGAACAAAAGACACCTCTCTCCGGAAGACCGCGGGGGAAAGCCCAAGCGCTGTGGTTTTTCTTAAGAAACACGCATTTCCCGTGAATCCCCCGGCAGATAAAAATGTTTAGCAGGCGGTCCATTGGATAAGGCGGGGCCTCACAATTCCCCGATCCCCCTCACATATCCGCCTCACCCGCAGAGGAAAAGAAGAAGAAAAGCGGCCAGTCTATGGCAGCCCCCTCTTTTTGCTACCGAGAGAATTTAAGCAGGCCGCTCATCAAACCGCGGCCCGCCTGAAAACCTTTTGCAGTTCACTTTTTGCTGGAGCTATTGAAATGGCACTTCCCTACGATTGGGATATTGCAACAGTGGAAGAAGTTATGGAGTACTACGCGGATGTCGACGGTGTCGACCTCCCGAATCTCACCGATCGGCTGGGGGACGAAAACGCCCCGGTGCCGGTGCGCGTGGATAAGTTCCTCGACTATAACGGCACGTGGGTCGAGAAGAAGTACTACCCGGTGGAGGCCCTCAAGGTCCTCCTCTGGAAGGAACCGCTTGTCGCCGCGAGCGACCTCGAGAACTGGCTCGGCATGCCGCGTGAAGAGATCGAGAAACTCCATAAGTACGAATTCTGCCGCCCGGTCGGCATCAATAAGAAGGGCGAATGGATTTTCGACGCGGACTACATGCTGAAGTGCCGCAAGGCCTGGAAGTCTGAGCAGGAAGGCGGTGACACGCGCGAGGCGCAGCAGATGACCGCCCGCCCGCGGGAGGCGGAATCAAACTGGTTCTCGCTTGACTTCAAAGCGCGCCCCTACGATTCCGTTCCGGAAGAAGCCTGATTCCTCGAAAGGCCTGAGGGATCCTGAAGGGGCCGATCTTCTCTTCTCCCCCTTCCCCCTCATCCATTCTCTTTCAGACCGCCTCTCACGTCTTTCCGTGAGAGGCGCGCCTCACGGTCACTCTCGCCCCTCACAGAAGCTAAGATGAGGCGAAACACTTTTTCTTTTCTCCCCCGATAAAAAGAAATCGATCATGATCATTCATCTTCTGATTACGGACTGGTTTAAGGGTCTGCTCCCCGCGGATACCCCGACCCACGCGGATCTCTATAAGAACCTCTTCGCCCCCGTGGTGCCGGACGCCGAGTACAAGGTGTACGCCGCGATGGAGGGTGAGCTCCCTGATCTCACGAACCCGGAACCCGGGCTTTATGTAATCACCGGAAGCCAGGCCGGAGCTTATGAAACGGACGCCTGGATCGGGACGCTGCTGCAGTGGATCCGGGACGCGAAAGAGGCCGGGATCGCGCTTTCGGGCGTCTGCTTCGGCGCTCAGGCGATCGGAGAGGCTCTTGGCGGCCGCGTGATCAAGCACCCGAACGGCTGGGGCCTCGGGCTCCGCGAGAGCCGCGTGGTCTCTGACCGCCTCCGGAAGTATCTGCCGTCCGACACCCTGCTTCTCGCCGTTAACCATGGAGACCAGGTGGTGGAGCTGCCGCCTGACGCTGAGCTTCTCGCGACAAGCGACTTCTGCGCGAACGACGCCTTCGCGATCGGGGACAAAATCCTCGCGTTCCAGGGGCACCCGGAATTCACGATCGCGTACCTTGAATTCTTCCTCACGGTGGGCGTGAAGGGACAGTCCCCGGAATTCGTGGAAAAGGTCCGCGAGAGCCTGAAACTCGGGAAACCGCAGGGTGAACTCATCGCCCGCATGATGGTGGACTCGGCGAAAGCGTAACGATTAAAACCGCTTTCGTTCTGTCCCCAGACACGCCTTCGATCCTTAAAATCGAAGGCGTTTCTCTTTTATTAAGGAACGACTTTTATGGAATATCGGGTTGGGTCTGAAGGCTGGACCGAGGCCGCGAAAGCGGGGCTGCCTCTCTTCTGCGATGTCTCCGCGCGATGGGATCCGGAAGCCAATGTCTTCGTCGCTGAGAGCGAGGATTTCCTTCCGGCGTTCGCCTGTGTCGCTGAGTCGCCCACCTGGGAGGGACTCGGGAAAGAACTCGACGCCGTTTTTTCGGATGCCCTCGAATCCGTTTTGGGATACCAGGAATCTCTTCCCCGCCTCACGCATCGCATCCGGGCCGCGTAAAAAAGAACGTGGGGCTCTCCCGTATCCTTTACCCATAAACAGTTCGCCCCGGAGCCTTGAAAAGCCCCGGGGCGACTCTTTATTCAGGAGTCAGGCGGCACCGACATTTACCGCCTGAAAGCCTCTTTCTTACGCGGCAGCCTTCTTCTCCGGCACCGCGGCCTTCCAGATGAGGCCGATCACGAAGCCGACAGCGGCGAACGGGATCCAGCCCATACCGAAGGTGTGGAGCGGGACGTAGGTCTGAAGCATCGTCTCAAAGGAGCCGAGGTTCACACCGGCGGTCTCAAGCAGGTTGATCGTCGCCATCACGAAGGTGAAAGCGATGGTCCAGGCGTACACGCACTGACGGCCGCCGAAGAACTTATCGAGGAAGATAAGGCAGATCAGCGCGACGAGCAGCGGGTAGATGAACATCAGGACCGGAATCGTGGACACGATGATGGTCTTCAGACCGAAGAGGCCGACGAGGTACGAGATCACGCAGAAGATCACGGCGTAGGTCTTGTAGGAGAAGTGGCCGAGGAGCCGCATGAAGTACGCGGCGCAGCAGGTCACGAGGCCGACCGAGGTCGAAAGGCACGCGAGGAGCACGATCACCGCGAGAATCGCGGCACCGAGGTTACCGAAGAGGATCTTCGCGGAACCCGCGAGCACCGGAGCGCCGGTTTCCAGAATGCCAAGCGGCGTCACGGAATCCGCTCCGATCTTCGCGATGAAGATGTAGATGAAGGCGAGGAGCGCGACAGCGATCGAGCCGGAGAGCAGCACCTGCTTCATGATCGCTTTCGGCTGCGTCACGCCGCCCTCCTTCACAAAGCTGATCACGAGCGTCGCGAAGATGAAGGACGCGATGGCGTCAAGGGTGTTGTAGCCATCGAGAATACCCTGCATCACAGCGGTGACAGGCGTCGCGTAGTTCTTCGTCGGGGCCTGGGGCGTGCCAAGCGGGCTGATGAAGGACTGCACGATGAGAAGCAGAATAACAGCGAGAAGCGCGGGGGTCAGGATCTTGCCCACACGGTCAACGAGCTTGGAGGGCGTCGCCGCGAGCCAGTACGTGAGGAGGAAGAAGACGAGGAGGAAGATCGGAAGCGCGATATCAGGCGAGAACGACCCGAGGAAAGGCTTCACGGCGATCTCGAACGACACCGTGCCGGTACGGGGAGCGGCAAAGCAAGGTCCGATCGCGAGGTAGGAGACGACGGAGTAAAAGACGCCGTACCAGGGGTGAACGCGGCCCGCGGCCTCTTCCAGGTCCAGACACCCGGAGTAACCGAGCGCGGCGATCGAGATGAGGGGCAGACCCACACCCGTCACGCAGAAACCGAGCACGGCGTACCAGACGTTGACGCCGGCGTTCTGACCCATAGCAGCCGGGAAGATGAGGTTACCGGCACCGAAGAGGAGCGCGAAAAGCATGAGGCCGATCGCGATATATCTGTTATTGCTGTTTTCCATGGTTCACAGTCCGAAACCGTTCATCCGTTCCCCTTTGGTCTGGAGAACGCAGAAACAGTTCCTTTCTTTATCGAAAGAAATAAAAAGTTGCCATGCGGTGAGAAGGTTTTTCTCGCCGCCCGGACGGGATGGATTGAGGCACAGGCCGATGAGGCACCAGAAAAGCCACTGGCTTCACGGGGTAGGCGAAGCCATTCATCAGAGAGGATTGATGTCTCTCACCTTCCTGGTTTTCGCTCTCATGCGTCCTGTTTGTCGGCATGAACCGGCAGCGCCGATCGGGCGGCTGCCGAACGCGCGGCGGGTGAGCCGCGGTTATTTGATAGAGCTGGGAACTGAAGGCGGGTAACCCCCGGGTTCCAAACTGAAGTCGGGATCGAGTGCAATTAGCATCCTTGTAATCAATAGTAACACGCGGAAAATCCTTGAGTGGCGGGCGTAATCCCCTAAGTAAAGGAGGGGAGGCGGGACGCCCCCCGCAAAGCCTCTCGGAAAACGGCGTCCCGGGGTACCATAGCTGTATACATTTATTGACCCCCCTGGCGGCTGGCGGCATTGCCCTCCGGCCTCCGGGCTACTCTGGACAGATCCCGATGGACGACGACATTTCCTTTATGAAGATTCTCGCGCAGGCGGAGCAGCTCATCCGCTTCGTGAATGATCTGATCGAGGGCGAGCTCACACGGAAAGGCGTGACCGATATCGCGCCGTGCACCGGGGACATTTTTTTCTACCTCTATGAGCACGGGAGCTGCACGCTCACCGAAATCGCGGAGCAGACGTCGCGCGCGAAGCCGACCGCCTCTCTCACGATGAAGGCGCTCGTCGGCCGCGGCTATATCGAGAAGCGGAAGTCAGAAGAGGATTCCCGCTGCTGCATGTTCTATCTCACGGAAAAAGGGCTCGCGCTCCAGCCGACCTTTGAGAAGATCCGCCGGAAACTGAACTGCCGGACGCGCTGCGGGCTGTCGCCAGAGGAAATCAGGACGCTTGAGACCCTTCTCAACAAGTCCTACATCACGCTCAGCACTCCGAAGCCTAAATGCAACTGCGGCTGCGACTGCGGCTGCAACGATCCGGATTCGCTCTGAGACGTCTCTTATATATAGAGGGTGACGATCTGAAAACCCGGGGTCAGACGGCTCCGGGATTTTTTTGCCTCCGGCGAGCCCCTGGTGTTCTTCCGGGCTTCTGTGGATTCGCAGCTAAAAACGCTGCTATTCTTTCTCTCATCCGCCCTTACGCCCGCGGCACGGCCGCGCCGCCTGCTTTACGAGGGAGTAAGGGCCTGACGTCCTGAGAGGTCCGGCATGGAAGTTCCCTATGAAGCGCTTGAAGAGAGCGATCTTTTTGTTGACTGTGTCTATAAATCCGGTCCTTACCCGAATCTCGCGGGTGAAGTGATCACGAAGCTCGTTCCGGGGTGCCCGAATCTCGGAGGCTTCCGGAAGGTCTATAACCAGCGGACGAAGCGGATCGCTTATATCGTCCTCTACACCTCGATGTGTGAGCTCGCCTGGCCAGACTTCCTCGATACCGAAACCGGTGTCCTCCGCTACTACGGCGACGACCGAAAGGCCGGGAGATCGCTTCTCGACACCAGGGGGAAGGGGAATCTCCTCCTTCAGGAAGTGTTCGGGGAGCTCCACGCGGGTGACCGGTCTGAGATTCCGCCTTTTCTTATCTTCAAGCGCCATGGCACGGGGCGCGATATGCGTTTCCTCGGCCTCGCCGCTCCAGGGGCTGCCGGGCTGCCGCCGGACCGGGATCTCACCGCCCACTGGAGAACCGTGGACGGTGAGCGGTTCCAGAATTACGAGGCGTACTTCACGATTCTTGATACCGGGAGTCAGCCTGTTTCCAAGGCGTGGCTTCGGGCTCTCTGGCACGGGGATCCGGATAGCCTCAGGCTCGCCCCGCGCGCCTGGCGGGATTTCGTTCGGGAAGGCCGCCCGGGACTTCACCCGCTGAAGGCCCCAAGGCTTTCCGAATTCCCCTCCCCCTTTGATCAGCTGCAGAGTGACATGGAGGGGCTGCAGTGTCTCAGCCTCATTCGGGAGCGCTTCAAAAATGATCCGCTGGGGTTCGAGCAGTGCGCGGCGGACCTCGTCTCGAAACTCGATCCTCACTTTGAAGGCTTCACCTTCAGCCGTGAGTGGCAGGATGGCGGCCGGGACACCGCGGGCCGCTATCGGATCACGACGGGCGGCACGGTTCACCCGGACGTCAGACTGAGCGCCGCGCTTGAGGCCCGGTGCTATGAAGCGGAAAAAGGGGTTGAAGTGTCTGAGATGACACGCCTGATTTCCCGAACCGAGCGGCGTAACCTCGGGGTCATGGTGACGACAGGCTACATTTCAGAACCCGCCTATCGGGAAGCAATCGACGGGAAACATAAAATTCTGATTCTCACCGCCACTGATATCGCGCGGATTCTCCGGAAGTGCGGGATCACGGCAAGCGAGGTGCCCGCGTGGCTCGATTCATTGGCGGAGAAATATCATCGCGCGTCCGTCTAGCCGTACCGACCCCAAAGCGCCGCGGACGCTTCACGTTTGTTCGGCCGTGAATCGTCCACCCGCTACTTCGACTCAATCGTGAGATTGAAGGCGTAGCGTTCCCCCGGGTGATAGCTCACGGTGATGAGGATCACTTTCCCCTTCGGATCAAAGTAGCGCCGGAGAATCCGAAGCGCGGGCTCTCCTTCTTTCGCGTGAAGGGCTTCCGCGGGTTCCGCGGGGAGCTTTGTCGCCTCAATCGTCTGACGCACCTCAGCGCACGTGTCCCCGTAAACCGACTGGATGAGTTCAATCATCAGGATATCGGGGTGGGCCGGGGCCTCGGTGACGAGTTCCTGCCGATCGCGGCTCACATATTCGCTGGTCCAGGCGACAGGCGGTTCCCCTGCCCTCTCCCCCACTCGCACCATCGTGAAACGGATCATCGTTTCGCCCGGCACCGCGTGAATCCGATCAGCGCGCTCTTTGCTGATCACCACTTCCTCGATCTTGAGGATCCGGCGCTTGTTATTCGACGCGAGGCGGCCGAGATCCGAGAGCGTTGAGAGCTGCTGCCCAAAGCCCTGTGTGGAACCGCGGCTGATCACGCGCGTCCCGACATGCGGCGTCCGTCGGATGAGACCGTGGCGCTCAAGCTGCGCGAGCGCCGCCCGCACCGTGAACCGCGAGACCCCTTCCCGCTTCATCAGTTCCATTTCGCCTGGAAGGAGAGTGCCCACCGGATAAAGACCGCTCGCGATCGCGCGGGTCAGTTTATGAGCCAGTCTGTCCTTCAGCAGTACGCGGGTCATCGTCCCATCCTCTTTTCTAGTGTGCATAGGAAACCGGCCTCTATTGTAGTAGCGGAGAATTACGGGTTTGTGAAAAAAAACCGGAAGGAGCCGCTGCGGACCCCTTCCGGGAACAGAGAGAAACGGTAGAGAGTTAGTTTGGATTTCTGTAAGGTCTTCTTAGTAGAGGCCGATCAGCTTCCACCAGGCAAGGCCGGTAATGAAGACGAGGAGGACGTTAAGCGTCACCACGCAGAAGTTGATCTTGTAGAAGCGCGGGCGCTCGAAGTAACCCTGACCGAAGTAGATCGGGCCCGGGCCGCCGGCGTATTCCGTAATACCCCACATCACATTGGAGAAGATACCGAAGCAGACCGCGACCATCAGAGCCGGAGCGCCGCAGCCGATAGCCACCGCGCAGAACGGGACATACATAGCTGCCACGTGGCCGGAAGCGGTAGCGAAGATGTAGTGGAGGTAGATATAGGCGAAGCCAAGGACGATGAAGGCCACGAGCCAGTTCGTACCAACAAGCTGCGCCGCGACCGTCGCGGACATCCACTTGATGAAGCCAAGCTTCGTGAGACCGCCGGCGAGGGAGATGATGACGCCGAACCAGATCACGGTGTCCCAGGCCGCCTTTTCAGAAAGCACGTCCTTCCACTTCACAGCGCCCGAGATCAGGAGGTAAGCCACCACGCCGAGGCCGATCGCGTTAGCGTCGTAACCCGTGAGCATCGTGGTCGCCCAGCCGACGAGGGCGAGGATGAAACCGATACCGACCAGCTTCTCCTGGTGCGTCAGAGCGCCAAGCTCACCGAGCATCTTCTTGCCGAGCGCCTTCGCTTCCGGAGTCTTATTCATCGTGGGCTTCACGAGGAACTTCGTCACGTGCGGAAGAAGAACAAAGCAGATAGCGGCGGGGAGCAGAGCGGCCCAGAGCCAGGTGCCCCAGCTGATATCCACACCGAGACCTTCCTTCGCGAGGTGCGCGCAGAGCGGATTCGCGGCCATACCGGTAAGGAACAGAGCGCCCGTGATCGGTGTGACCTGAAAACACGTCATGATGAGGTAGTCACCGATCTTTTTCCCGGACTCACCAGGGGTGGAACCCATCACGTCGTTAATCGACTTCGCGATCGGGAGAATGATGCCGCCGGAACGAGCCGTCACGGAAGGCATAGCCGGAGCCATCACGAGGTCAGCGCAGCCAAGCGAATACGCGATACCGGTGGAAGAACCGCCGAACTTCGAGAGCATCAGGTACGCGATACGGCGGCCGAGACCGGACTGGACGAAGCCAAGCGACAGAACGTACGCCGAGAAAATCATCCACACCGTACCGGACGCGAGACCGGAGAGTGACTGGCTGAGAGTCAGCGTGCCTGAGAAATAAGAGACCGCGAGCGCCGTCATCATCACGGCGCCGGACGGCATCGGGTTAGTCAGAATCGCGGCGATGGTGCCGAGGAAGATTCCGAGCATGTGGATCGCCTTCGGGTTAAGACCCGCAGGCACCGGGAGGAACCAGATGATGATACCGACCGCGATCGGTACGATCCAGCGCCAGAGCTGGACTCCAGAGGTTGCAGAAGCTTTTGGCATGATTGTGTCCCCGCTTTGAACGGTGATCTTTGTAGTGACGCAGTGATAGGCTGCCGAGGTACTGCCTCGCCCCAGGCGGAAGAGGATCCCGCCTGAGGCGCGGCCCCGGAAGAACCCGGGGCGGAGAAGGTGTTAGGAGTTCGCCTTCTCGCCGAACTCGGCTTCGACGCGGTCCACGAATTCGGGGGCGAGGCCGATGTAGGTGAGCGGGTTCAGCATGTGGTCGAGTTCATCCTCGGTGAACGCGGCTTCCACTTCAGGCGTACGCATCAGGACGTCCTTCAGCGGGATTTCCTTCTGATAGGCTTCCATGCAGGCCTTGTAGACAATGGAGTGAGAGGTCATGCGGCCGAGCTTCGTCGCGAGGTGCATCATCACGCATTCGCTCATCATCAGACCCTTCTGCAGGAAGAGGTTCTTCTCCATGTGCTCCGGATAGACGATCAGATTCTCAAGGATGTACTTCGACTTCGCGAGAGCGCAGCCAAGGAGGTGGCAGGCGCGCGGGATGCCTTCCCACTCGGAGAGGAAGCAGCCCCAGTCGCGTTCGGCTTCGCTCACCATCGACTCTACGATCGACGGGGCAATCGAGCGGACGTTGCGGCAGAGAGCGAGAACGTTTTCGCAGACAGCGGGGTTGCGCTTATGCGGCATCGTGGAGGAACCGACCTTACCCATGAAGAACGGTTCTTCGAGTTCCAGGACTTCAGTACGCTGCTCAGTCAGCACTTCGTGAATGATGCGGCCGATGGTGCCGGCGCAAAGAGCGAGCACGGAGACAAATTCGGCCTGATTGTCACGCTGGACGTGCCAGGCGATCGTGGGGCAGCGCAGACCAAGGATCTCAAACATGCGCTTCTGGGTTTCCAGTCCCTTCTCAGGCTGAGAGGCGAGCGTGCCGACGGCACCAGCCATTTCACCGACGAACACACGCGGAGCCATCTCTTCGAGACGGGTGATGTCGCGGCCGAGTTCGTCAGCCCAGACAGCGGCCTTGTAGCCGAAGGTGATCGGCACAGCGTGGACAACGTGCGTACGGCCAGCCATCGGGGTGGTGCGGTACTTCTTCGCGAGAGCGAGACAGGCCTTCAGGCAAGCCTTCATGTCACGGAGGATGACCTGGTAGGCGTCGCGCTGCAACAGTACCATCCCGGTATCGACAATGTCCTGGCTCGTGGCGCCCCAGTGAACGAATTCACCGGCGTGATCAGGCAGAACCGCCTTGAAAGCGCGGAGCAGCGGCACGATCGTGATCGAGGACTTATAGAATTCGCCGATCGAAGGAATATCAAGGAGCTCAGCCTTCGCGAATTTATTGATCACGTCAGCCTTATCCTTCGGGATAACGCCGAGCTCACCCTGAGCCTTGGCTAGAGCGGCTTCCGTGTCGAGCCACTTCTGGGCCCAAGACTCGTCACTCCAAATCTTGCGCATTTCATCGGTGCTAAAAAGGGAACCATGAATCTGGCTATCAATAGCGGTAGACGGCATTTTTTGTCCTCTGTCTTACAAAGTTTGGGGGAGAAAAACTGATCCTTTCAGCTGATCCCTACCCCGGTTATTTGGATGAGGACATTGTTCCGCCTTGTCTGGTTTCAAGCCCTGAAATCAGATATTTGAATTGATATCAGTCAATTTATAACGATTAGTAGAATTTTTTAATTATCTTTAATCAATTTGTTATGGTTTTGTTCTGTTTTTAAAATACAAAAATATATACCGTACAAATATTGTATTAAGAGTTTTTTGCATGTATCCGCGCTTGAATGACGCGATCTTAGTTTCCATGACCTCTAAAAACCTCCGTATTCCTTTGCCACAGTTTCATTCCCGCGCCGCTGTATCTCTGTATCTATTTGCTGACAGTGTATGTTGATCTCTAATTTAAAAACGCTAGCTCAATCGATTTCCACACGGCGAATTCGATAACAGAAACCAAAGACCTAAAACATCACTCCTGGCAACCTGTCGTTTGCATTTTAATTACGGATATGATAATTTTAAGAGCGTTGAGAAATTTAAATTGAACACTAGAAGGTAGATCTTCATGACTCCTTTTATTCGAGTTGCGCCACCTGCCGAACAATGCCCGGCTAAAACCTGGATAGATGAGTCAGGGATCAACCGACTTGGGAGATCGGTTGCAGATCATTGTCTGATAGTTGGTACGATCGCCAAAGAGCTGCAAAAACTTTTCCCTGAAACGATTTCTCCAATCTTTCCGTCCGGTTCTGCCCTAATTGCTGCATGCCACGACGTGGGAAAAATTTCCCCGACCTTTTTCCTTCGCCTTGAACTGATCGCGGGAATATCAGACGGCACGGTAAACGAATTGCTGCAGAAAACCTCTTTCACCGATAATCCTGAAGCTATAAGACAGTATGAATCCGAGCGCTGGGGAGGACACCCGGGGGTCAGTTTTGTGACGATGATGGAACTGACTCACGATCGTAACATTGCGACTGTGGTCGGACAGCATCACGGGTCTCTACCCAAGAAAGATCTGCAATGGCAGCGTGCCGATGATGAAGATTATGGGGGCCCTCTTTGGGAAAAATCCCGCGAAAAATTTATCAATGAATGCGAGACCGAACTTAAAGAATCCTTTCCCGCCTTCATGACTACTGTGCAAAGGCAACTTGTGTCCGGCCTCACTACCGTGGCAGATTGGATTGGTTCGGGCTCAATTTTCGATAATCCAGAATCTCCTTGGCGGCCTCTGATATCACGAGCTACCGCAGACGCAGGAATGAGTCCGGTAAGCATAAAGGGATCACTAGCCTTTGGAGAAATTTTCAAGGATAACGACGGCACTCCTTATTCTCCTAACGCATTTCAGGAGGCATTAGGCAAAGTCGCCAGTGAACCTGGTGTTTATATCCTTGAAGCGCCAATGGGATTAGGAAAGACTGAAGCCGCACTCTTCGCGGCTTACCTAGCTCTCTCTTCTGGTCATGCGCGCGGCATTTACTTTGCGCTGCCAACGCAACTCACCGCGAACAAGATCTACGAACGCTTCGCCAATTTTCTAAGCGCCGCTGCCCCGGACTCGGATCTCCCCGGACTTCTTCACGCTAATGCTGAGGATTTTTTTGAGCACCTTGATATGGGGGGTGGGGAGTTTACTCCGGGAAACAGCTGGTTCTCCGCAAAAAAACGAGGACTGCTCGCACCTTTTGCGGTCGGTACTGTTGATCAGGCACTCCTTTCTGTGATGGCTGTGCGTCACAGTTTTGTACGGCTGTTCGGTCTTGCAGGCAAAGTCGTCGTAATCGATGAGGTTCATAGTTATGACGCCTACACTGGATTCCTTCTGAAGGAACTCATAAATGAACTAGCTGTCTTGAAGTGTACGGTTATCCTTCTCTCCGCAACTCTGACACGATCAAGCCGCCATGAGCTTCTTTTCCCTGAAAAGGCAAAATCATCAAGGGGGAGAAGAGAACTGTCAGAGGATGAACGGCAAGACTTCGGGTATCCGGTCATTTCTTATCGAAAAAATGGCACTGTGGGACACATCTCGTTTCCTCCTCAGCCCGATTCAACTGTTTTTGTTTCATTGCATCACGACGAACAAGGTGAACAGGACGCTATTGAGGAAGCACTCAAAAGGGCTGAAAACCATCAGCAGGTGCTTTGGATAGAAAACGATGTCGCGACTAGTCAAAGAATTTACCGGTTGCTGGCAGCACGAGCGAAGGAAATTGGTGTGGACTGCGGGTTGCTTCACTCCCGATTTACACGGGGCGATCGGCAAAACATTGAATCCGCATGGGTTCCCCGCTTAGGGAAATCAGGATGGGCTCACCGTCTTGATTGCGGCCGTATCCTGGTTGGCACCCAGATTCTTGAACAAAGCCTGGATATTGATGCCGATTTCATGGTATCCCGGATTGCGCCTATCGATCTGATTTTTCAGAGATCAGGCAGACTCTGGCGTCATCAAAAGGCTCCGCGTTCTGATGCCGCTGTGCGTGAAATGTGGATACTTTCTCCCACACTTCAGAAAGCCCTGGAGAATCCCCGGCAGAACCTAGGATCTTCCGCGGCTGTCTATAGTCCTTATACGCTTTGCCGGACACTGGAAACTCTGGAACCTGTTTCTGAATTAGCAGTCCCCTCCGACATTCCCCGGCTGATGGAAGCCGCTTTGGGTGACAGACCCGAAACAGGCCTGTTTGGGAATCTGAAGAATGACCTTCTCTACGGGACTCCCAAATGCCCGGGGATTAATCGTCTGATTGAGGACGCAAGGAAAAATCTCAATAATCCTTTCACCTCAACAGAGGATGACTCAGCAGCGCAGACCCGGCACTCAGAAATTCCCACTGTGGATATGCTTCTTATCCAAAACATAGCTACCGAGAATGGCAGAACGGTACTAACTCTCCTGAATGGAGAAAAAGTAACATTCCCCCATGAGCAGAAGGACTTTTCCAAATCCCAGTGGAAAAAAATCGCCTCTTCTCTGAGAAGCAGTTTTATTCACCTCTCAGTAACCCGAGCGAAAGGTTTTTCTATCAGTTTTGAAAAAGCCAAATCATTCGGTTTCGGAAACTTTATTTATTTAGGATCACCGAATTCCGAGAATCTTTTTATAGCGTTTATTGATCAATCCGGCACCGCTTTCAACCTGTCACGCGACTGCACGCAGTACTACGACTCGACGATTGGATGGTGCCAGGAAAAGGAGTAGCGCCAATGAGTTACAACTTACTTGACGAGCATTGGATTCCAGTTGCCGGTCATGAACCAGTCTCTCTTCAGGCGATTTTTTCGGACGAATCGCTCCGCCATTTAGGAGGAAATCCCGTTGAGAAAATTTCCGTAATGAATCTCCTGTTGGCGATTTCCCAGGCAGCGTGCACTCCGGATAATGAGGAGGAGTGGAGACAACTGGGAGCCGACCTGAAAAAATTTGGAGAACGATGCCTCTCTTACCTCAGATCACGCCGGGATCTTTTCGAATTATATGGGGATAAACCTTTTCTTCAGTTTCCCGCAATTAAACTGAAAATTTCGGAGCCGCAGAAAATTGGCGGTTTATACCCCCATATAGCGACAGGTAATACGACTGTCCTTACCCAAAGACAGTTGGATCATTCGTTTACCGATGCTGAAAAAGCTGTGGCACTGCTAGTGCAGATGAACTTCTCCTTAGGAGGAAAGCGGACTGATAACTCTTTTTCTCTGTCAGCCGGCTACAGCCTGAAAAAAACTTCTGCAAAACCAGGGTCGGGGGTCGGTTATAACGGTTTTCTTCACACCTATTGCTTCGGAAAATCCATTCTTGAAACGATTTGGATGAATACCTTTACCGAAGAGGAAATCGAAGATTCGAATCTTTTTCCTTCTGGCATCGGTATGCCTCCCTGGGATGACATGCCAAAGGGAGAGGATGATGAAATCGCTCAGGATTTAAAGGAATCTCTTGAGGGGCAGCTCCTCTCAATGAACCGATTCTGCCTGCTCGATAATAACGGCATCTATATCACCGAAGGTATTGTCCTTAATGATGGCAGCGTTGATCCGTCAACCCTCCTGAAAAAAAACAAGAAAAATGTCTTCCGCTGTGAAGAGGTTCATCCAGAGAAGAGACCGTGGCGGGATCTGGTTGCTCTGACTTCATGCCTGGATTCTCAAAGTGACAACAACAGTATCTGCTGGCGTCTGAATCTCGCGCTTTCTAAGCTGGCGTACGCCCGTGAGAGCGTTGGCATCTGGTCCGGGGGGCTGCAGGTCACTTTCAGTATGGGAACTCAGAAAGTTTCTTCTACCAACGATTACGTGGAATCCGCTGTAGAGATTTATCCCCATGAGCGCTGGTTCAGAACCTATAAAACTGAATTCGCATATCTGGAAGAAATGGATAGGACACTTCAGAGAAGCGTCCGCGAGTACGTCATGCCTTATGGAAGCAGCTCAGGAGCCGGAAATTTAGCTGACGCGTCAAAACTCGCCGGGCGGGCCTCGCTTCTTTTCTGGGAACGTTGTGATCCTCTGAAGCAAAGAATCATCAACCTCTGCAGAAACAATGAATCTCCAAAATTGCGCTCCAGAATAGATGACATTGTTCTGGATATTTTCAATATCGTCTGCCCCAAAACGTCCAGCCGTCAATTACTGGATTGGGCAAGAGCGTATCCATCTGTCGGCCGTGCCCGCTGGGCGCGGTCCAGGAGTCCGAAAATGGAAGTTTTTATTTCCCGTATTCTTCAGATCATCAAGCAAAGCAAGGGAGACGCCGCCGCTTTGAGACGCGCGTTCAACCCCGCGACACAGTATGAAGCCTGGCCGATTCTTATTCCTATCCTCACTCAGGAGAAAGTGGATCTAAAGAGCGACGAAAAAGACGCTTATTTCCTGGTCGCCGCCGCGCTTGCCCAAAGTAAAGTAGAAACTGATGGAAATCAAGATCTGGGCAAAGCGCTTGCTGTCTGTTTCGCTAATTCTGGAAACGGCGGGGAATCATCTCATTCTCCTGGAGCGCAGCGCCTTCAGAGGCTTCTCTCCTGTGACTCTCTGAGTGAGGCCTGCCGGGTGCTTCGGCCAATGCTTCATCTGATCCAGAGTCAAGGAAACGCACACCTTTCCTACTCTCAACTCCTTGAGGATCTGCGTGATTTCCGTTTTGATACTGGAAGAGACCGGGTCAAGATGCAATGGGCGATTTCTTTCTATGGGAGATCGGTCGATTCCTCCAATGAAGAGGCTGTATAAGAAATGACGACAAAGTTTTATCTCAGCCTTCTTACGCTGAGTCCTATCGATCTCGCATGGAATCGAGTAACAGACCCTTACAGCCTGCACCGTATTATCTGTGGGCTTTTTGGATTGGGCGGTGTCGAGAAAAAAGGATCTGCTCCCTCAGGCATTCAATGGCGACTCGCAGAAGGACATCGAGATCAGACACGTGTTCTGATTCTCTCTAAGGTGCCCCCATCGACCCCCATGTTTGGGAATCTCGAAACCAAAGAACTGCCTGATGGATTTCTTGACAGTCGGTATTACCGATTCTATGTAAGAGTCAATCCGAGCATCTTCCACCACGTTTCCAGAAATGTGGAGCCTGTACGCGGAGATGAAAACATCATTCAGTGGTTCGCGGACCGTGCACCTCGCTGGGGTTTCTCAGTCGATCCGGGCGCTGTGGAAGTTACTTCTAAAAAGGTCGTGACTTTCAGAAAAGATAACAGCAAGGTCACGCTCTCACAAGCCGATCTGCGCGGCACGCTTGAGGTCACCGACAAAGACATTTTTTCTGAATCTTTTGCAAATGGAATTGGCCGCGGGAGAGCTTTCGGCTGCGGCCTATTACAGATTATTCCCGTTTCTCTCTCTACTGAGGCTTAAGAGGCAAACTATGAAAAAGAATCCCTACACTGGCAAGATCGTTGAATACCATATTCTTCAGAGCTTTCCTGTTACGTGTCTGAACCGTGATGACGTTGGTTCCCCGAAAACAGCCCTGATTGGGGGTGTCCCCCGTTCCCGAGTCAGCTCTCAGTGCTGGAAGCGCCGCGTGAGAATGGATCTTCACTCTCTTCTTGACAATGACAGCAACGATGCCGAACCCCAATTCCAGCTCGGTATTCGTACGAAACATATTTCGGATCTTGTCTCTGAAGCCTGCAAGAAACTGGGTGCGACTGATGAACAGGCTGCCATCTGCGGCGAAACTATTTCTCAGGCTCTGGCCAAGGACACACTTGTGTTTATCAGCCCTGCAGAGTGCAACTCATTTGCCGAATATGCCAAAGAGAAGGGGTTTGACCTCCAGGTTCCGGCAGGGAAAGAAGGGGCTAAAAAACTGAAGACTATTACCCAAGAGCTTGTCAAGCTGTCGAAAAAGATTCTCGACAAAAACTTCAATGTGCTTGACATTGCACTCTTTGGTCGCATGGTAGCCCAGGCACCTGAGATGGAGGTGGAGGCAGCAGCCTCTTTCTCCCACGCAATTTCCACGCATAAATCTGTTCCTGAAATTGATTACTTCACGGCTCTTGATGACATGAGAAAACCTGAAGAACAGGGCAGCGCTCATCTTGGACCGATTGAATACAACTCAGCCACGTATTACCGCTATATCAGCCTGGACCTGGGACAGCTCGCGGACACATTCGGCATTGAAGAGGAATCTGACGAAGAAATAAAGAAAGCCGTTGAAATTTTCACTAAAGCTCTCTTTGTTGCCGTTCCCACTGCACGTCAGCACTCATGCTCCGGTGCCAGCCCATGGGACTATGCCAGAGTCTATGTTCGCAAGGGACAGCGCTTGCAGGTGCCCTTTGAGACCCCTGTACGCTGCGATAACGGCTATTTGAATCCGAGCATCAAAGCATTGGACTCCTATCTTGATAAGAAGGAAAAAATGTGTGGATCGCTGTTTGGCAAAATTGCTGGTTTCGAGTGGGGAAAAAACGAGGATTATTCCATTGACGATCTGATCCACGGAATCCAGGCGTCCATCTAGGAGAGTGGATATGAAAACTCTCTTGCTGTGGCTGGAAGGCCCATTGCAAAGCTGGGGGCACGACTCCCAGTTTGATCGGAGAGACACGCTTCCGTTTCCAACCTTTTCCGGCATATGCGGGATGCTTTGCGCAGCCCTAGGGGCTGGCGGCCCGCAAACGGAACTGCTCTCCCGTCTTTCCAAAGCAAAATGGGAATGCCAGTCGTTCATACTGGATAAGAAAACGCCGTCGCCTATGCTTGTCGATTTTCAGGGTGTCGGAAATGGATATGACGGTAAGGACCCTTGGGAGAATCTTTTCATCCCAAAGACGGATGAAGGAAAAAAGCCCGCAATGGTGACGGGTTCCAAACTGACTTATCGGTTTTACCTGCAGTCGGCAACGTTTTCTGTTTATCTGTCGTTTGGCGATGAAGAACTCGCGAATACTCTTTTCAATGCTTTGAAGTCTCCCGTCTGGGCTCTTTCCCTGGGACGGAAAAACTGTGTCCCTTCCGAGATTATTCCTCAGGGTTTATTTGACACTGCGGAAGAAGCAAAGAAAGAAGCGGTATCGCTAGCTGAAAGGAAAAATAGAAAACTTCAATTCACTGTTACTGAGGAGGAAATTCCGGAGAAAGGAACTGTCATGCTACTCAACGACGTACCAGTCTCCTTCGGAGTTATGAAGAAGTATCGTGACAGAGTGGTTACTGTGATTCCTGCAACTCCCGAAGGATAGTGCTATGGGAACTGGCCCCAGACTCTATGTCAAGATTACGAGAGACACGCTTCCGAGGGTAAAGGATAAGTATCCATTCCTATACCTGGAACATGGAAGACTCGCTATTGACGACAGCAGCGTGAAGTGGATTGATTCCGATGGAAACGTCGTGAGGATACCTATTGCTACAATCTGTTCGCTGTTTCTGGGGCCAGGCACCACTGTAACTCATGAAGCTATTAAGGTTCTCTCGGCTGCCAACTGTTCAGTCTGCTGGATGGGAGAAGATAGTCTTCTTTTTTATGCATTCGGTGATTCGCCGACTTCAGATACAAAAAATTTCCGCTTTCAAATGAAAGCGGCCGCTAATCCAACAACTCGTTTGTCTGTGGCAAAGAGAATGTTTCAGGATCGCTTCCCTGGAGAGGATCTGACGAACAGAAACCTCAGTGATCTGAGGGGTATGGAAGGGAGACGAGTCAAAGCCTTATACCTTGAAAAAGCCACATACTACCGGGTGGGATGGAGCGGTCGGTCTTTTGTTCCAAATCACTTTCAACTATCCAGTACAACGAATCAGATTCTTACCGCATGCAATGCAGCTCTATATGGGGTTACAGCATCTGTCATACATGCATTGGGATACTCCCCTCATATTGGTTTTGTGCATACCGGTTCACCATTACCATTTGTCTACGACATATCCGACCTCTATAAAGCTGAGGTATCGATTGACCTAGCTTTTGCGCTGACACGGCAACTAAACGGAATTTATGAAAGAGAAAAAGTTTCTGATGCTTTCAGGCAAAGGGTGATTGATCTGGATCTCCTTAAACGGATGACTCTCGATATACCACGGATATTGGGGAAGAACGAATGATCGTAGTGATTGCAAATAGTCTTCCTGACCGAATACGCGGAAGAATGAAATTGTGGTTTATTGAGCCGAAACCTAATGTCTTTGTTTCAGGTGTTACTGACCATGTAGCCGACAAGGTTGTGTCTTATCTTCTCGATAATTGCCCGTTAGAGTCCGGACTTCTGGTTTTTAAAAGCGTGGGCAAAACGCCCTATTACAAAATTTTCAATCTGGGTTCCACCTCCAAAGAACTTATTACAATATCCGGAATTCAGCTTGTTATCGAAAAGAAAATCTCTTGAGTACGTTCTTTAACAATCTGGAATCATATGGTCTTTTTTTGATATACAAAATGTTGATTTGGACATCAAGAAATATACCAAATGTCGGCCTTTTCTCTGCCTACGCAGAGGTGTTTCCCCGTCATTCGCGTACGCGGCTAGAGCGAGGAGCTTTTCTCTGCCTACGCAGAGGTGTTTCTTAACCGAAAAGACGCTGCAGGACGCGAAAACCCTTTTCTCTGCCTACGCAGAGGTGTTTCCGGCAAAGTGCTTTACCCGCAGCTGAAACAGTGCTTTTCTCTGCCTACGCAGAGGTGTTTCTGTGCGGCATTACCACCGGTATTATTGGTTGTACTTTTCTCTGCCTACGCAGAGGTGTTTCCCCGGATTACCAGACGTCTTATAGCGCAGTTAACTTTTCTCTGCCTACGCAGAGGTGTTTCCATCACATCCCCATCCGCAACCCCAGCGAGTCCCTTTTCTCTGCCTACGCAGAGGTGTTTCTTCCAAAACGATTTCTGATGACTCTGCCCAAAACTTTTCTCTGCCTACGCAGAGGTGTTTCTTGCCGCCATAGCCCCGCCATAGAGCCTGCTCCCTTTTCTCTGCCTACGCAGAGGTGTTTCTCATTTCATCACTGGGCGATTCCATGTCCCCAGCTTTTCTCTGCCTACGCAGAGGTGTTTCTGGTGTGACGGCGGTACCATCCTCCATGCCTTCCTTTTCTCTGCCTACGCAGAGGTGTTTCTTCAGCAGGCCCTTCACGGAGAGCTCGTCATCACTTTTCTCTGCCTACGCAGAGGTGTTTCTGGAAGCGAAAAGACCGGTAGTCCCTGACAGCTCTTTTCTCTGCCTACGCAGAGGTGTTTCCGCGTAGCTCATCGCCTTGCCGCTTGCCTTATCCTTTTCTCTGCCTACGCAGAGGTGTTTCCTACATTTACGTATTTAGCTACATATAAGTAGCCTTTTCTCTGCCTACGCAGAGGTGTTTCCAGAAAGCTAGCGCTAGCCCTTGGTGGGATTGACTTTTCTCTGCCTACGCAGAGGTGTTTCTCCTGAAGAGCTTCCTGCGTGACGCTGTGGAGTCTTTTCTCTGCCTACGCAGAGGTGTTTCCACAACGGACAAACTCGCAACCGCCCTCGGGCAGCTTTTCTCTGCCTACGCAGAGGTGTTTCCCTTGATGAGCTCAGAAACTCCGGTCTGCAACTCTTTTCTCTGCCTACGCAGAGGTGTTTCCTTGGCGGATGCGGTCTGGGCCGCCGCCTGAGACTTTTCTCTGCCTACGCAGAGGTGTTTCCGTTGTGGTTTTTGGGAAAACGGCGGAAGTCGCCTTTTCTCTGCCTACGCAGAGGTGTTTCCCAGTAGTCAGCCACTCTCCCGCTTTGTTTCTCCTTTTCTCTGCCTACGCAGAGGTGTTTCCCGCCGCAGTGCGGCGTGTTCTTCCTGACCAGAACTTTTCTCTGCCTACGCAGAGGTGTTTCTACCCCACTCCTCCAGTAACTTCTGGCTTCGTCCTTTTCTCTGCCTACGCAGAGGTGTTTCCGACATCGCATGGGTGGATGACAGCAAAGTGTCCTTTTCTCTGCCTACGCAGAGGTGTTTCCGCCCGTAGGAACGCTTTCGTCACAGTACTGCCCTTTTCTCTGCCTACGCAGAGGTGTTTCCGATATGACGGGGGAGTGCTTCCCGTCATATGACTTTTCTCTGCCTACGCAGAGGTGTTTCCCGGATAGTTGATGGAAGTATCTACGTTTTGGCCTTTTCTCTGCCTACGCAGAGGTGTTTCCGTGCTACTGCTTTCGCCGTTATGCGGGGCAAACTTTTCTCTGCCTACGCAGAGGTGTTTCCACCTTCGGCATGTCGAAGGATTCGATGCTCGGCTTTTCTCTGCCTACGCAGAGGTGTTTCCAGGATCCTGATCCTGCGTCCCGGAGCGGAACTCTTTTCTCTGCCTACGCAGAGGTGTTTCCTCAGCGGTAAGCCTTGAGTGTCCAATGATGAGACTTTTCTCTGCCTACGCAGAGGTGTTTCCGAAACCACGCTTTGCCGCGGCGTAGCTTTTCACTTTTCTCTGCCTACGCAGAGGTGTTTCCAGGATCCGGCTCATCAGGATCTGAATTCCGCCCTTTTCTCTGCCTACGCAGAGGTGTTTCCAGCGCCCTAAGGCCATCCCATTCGCTCACGTCCTTTTCTCTGCCTACGCAGAGGTGTTTCCAGTTCGAAGAGAAGATCTGCGGTATCGGTCTCCTTTTCTCTGCCTACGCAGAGGTGTTTCCCACAGCCAAGTGCGTATTCAAGCCATCAAGAGCTTTTCTCTGCCTACGCAGAGGTGTTTCCGCTTCCACCTTCGAGCGCATCAAAGCGTTAGACTTTTCTCTGCCTACGCAGAGGTGTTTCCAAACGCGCACCGCGCGGCGGTGTGCGGAGTCGCTTTTCTCTGCCTACGCAGAGGTGTTTCTGATTGATGAGCCGGGTCGTCCACTCTCCCCGTTCTTTTCTCTGCCTACGCAGAGGTGTTTCTGGTGGTACTTCCTTTTCGGTTTGGAAGAGAACCTTTTCTCTGCCTACGCAGAGGTGTTTCCGTGTGGGAGTCTGCCCCGCCGATCGTCCCTGCCTTTTCTCTGCCTACGCAGAGGTGTTTCTGAAGATTGCGCTGAAGGATGGCGTTGATATCCCTTTTCTCTGCCTACGCAGAGGTGTTTCCTAGTCTTCTGCGGTTTTTATAGACAACAAAAGCTTTTCTCTGCCTACGCAGAGGTGTTTCTCACAGACAACCAGGCGTCCGGACTTCTGAAGACTTTTCTCTGCCTACGCAGAGGTGTTTCTGATCCGTCTGATGAGAAGTACCCGTTCCACATCTTTTCTCTGCCTACGCAGAGGTGTTTCCGCCTTTGGCCGCAGTCTTGGCGATCTTCAAAACTTTTCTCTGCCTACGCAGAGGTGTTTCCGGCAGAGGTTCCTCCACCAGAAGGTCAGATAACTTTTCTCTGCCTACGCAGAGGTGTTTCCAAGCGGAAGAAATGGAAAAAGCCGCCCCGGAACTTTTCTCTGCCTACGCAGAGGTGTTTCTGTTGCGGGCTTGTGGTTGCTGTAGGGAGAAAGCTTTTCTCTGCCTACGCAGAGGTGTTTCCAAATGCAGCCAGTTCCGCCGCCGCGGCGGCGACTTTTCTCTGCCTACGCAGAGGTGTTTCTAGAAGGATAGGGGATCCTCCCCATCAAACGAACTTTTCTCTGCCTACGCAGAGGTGTTTCTCAAATAGTCGACTACGATAAAAACAAACAGCCACTTTTCTCTGCCTACGCAGAGGTGTTTCCTGAGAAAGAGCTCCTTCTCTGCCTCTCGCCTCCTTTTCTCTGCCTACGCAGAGGTGTTTCTAAATCGACAAAGACGATGCCGACGGTGATTGGCTTTTCTCTGCCTACGCAGAGGTGTTTCCTTCCGTGACGCAGGCTTTTCCGCCCTCCGGGATCTTTTCTCTGCCTACGCAGAGGTGTTTCCGGCAGACCGGAAATGCAGTCTCGCCTGGACTGCTTTTCTCTGCCTACGCAGAGGTGTTTCTTCTGCATCCACAGCGAAAGCGTCCCAGACTGCCTTTTCTCTGCCTACGCAGAGGTGTTTCCCAGAATCCTGGCAAAGTCTTTCTGAGGGATCTCTTTTCTCTGCCTACGCAGAGGTGTTTCCGAGCACGGTCACGCCCCATCGAAAGATGCACACTTTTCTCTGCCTACGCAGAGGTGTTTCTCGGTGTAGCGATCCCCATTGGAGAGAGACTTCCTTTTCTCTGCCTACGCAGAGGTGTTTCCCAGACCGCCACGATCACTCTCAGCTAAACGCCCTTTTCTCTGCCTACGCAGAGGTGTTTCCCTGACGACGTGCGAGAGCCCTACGACGATGGGCTTTTCTCTGCCTACGCAGAGGTGTTTCCACCCCGAGGGGACGCGGGTAGCTCTGCAGCGGCTTTTCTCTGCCTACGCAGAGGTGTTTCCGTCGACCAGGCGGGTATGGCTAGGTACTCGGGCTTTTCTCTGCCTACGCAGAGGTGTTTCCAAAGCGAGTTGTGGTCTTGACGCCCAATACTGCTTTTCTCTGCCTACGCAGAGGTGTTTCTGACTTCGAAGCGGTCGCCCCGTCATTCACGCGGCTTTTCTCTGCCTACGCAGAGGTGTTTCCGCCTTTACCGGCAGTGATGGGGAACTTTCTGTCTTTTCTCTGCCTACGCAGAGGTGTTTCCCCACTTACGACCAGTGCAGAGACACTGGATGACTTTTCTCTGCCTACGCAGAGGTGTTTCCATTTTGCCGACCCGGAGAACTGGGGGAAAATCCTTTTCTCTGCCTACGCAGAGGTGTTTCCATTCGTCTCAACGTCCCAGGCGAAAGCCTGAACTTTTCTCTGCCTACGCAGAGGTGTTTCTGGCTGACTGGTCTTTTGGGGTAGACACCAAAGACTTTTCTCTGCCTACGCAGAGGTGTTTCCTACGCGCGAGCAGGCCAAAATCGTTTTCGGTGCTTTTCTCTGCCTACGCAGAGGTGTTTCTGACGGAATTGTGGCAGGCGACACGCTGATCTGCTTTTCTCTGCCTACGCAGAGGTGTTTCTCCCAGAAGACCTCCCGCGAAGAGGCTGAAAAGCTTTTCTCTGCCTACGCAGAGGTGTTTCTTCCGTCCACTTCACCGCCGATTATTACAAGGACTTTTCTCTGCCTACGCAGAGGTGTTTCCACCGCAAAAGCGTGCGAGCTCGATCTTTTTTTCTTTTCTCTGCCTACGCAGAGGTGTTTCCGATTGGGGGATTGGGAGAGTTAGACGGGATTGGCTTTTCTCTGCCTACGCAGAGGTGTTTCCTCCACCACACGGCTATCGGGAATCCCCTTCGCCTTTTCTCTGCCTACGCAGAGGTGTTTCTTGCCTGACCAATGTTAGGTTTTGTTAGGTTCTCTTTTCTCTGCCTACGCAGAGGTGTTTCTCAGTACACCGGGAAGAACGAGGATTTCGCCGCCTTTTCTCTGCCTACGCAGAGGTGTTTCCTACCTGCACGGCTGAATTGACGGCATGCAGGCCTTTTCTCTGCCTACGCAGAGGTGTTTCTACGGGAAGACGCAGAAGGAAATAGCCGCCGCCCTTTTCTCTGCCTACGCAGAGGTGTTTCTCCCTGCCGACCATCCCTGTGGGAATCCCTGCCGCTTTTCTCTGCCTACGCAGAGGTGTTTCTAACCAAACAAAAACATTCCGGGTTCATCAGAGCTTTTCTCTGCCTACGCAGAGGTGTTTCTGCCCTTTAATCGAGTTTAAAGGCACCTAGAAGCTTTTCTCTGCCTACGCAGAGGTGTTTCCACCTTCCCCGAATGACCGCCGTTGTTATCCGCCTTTTCTCTGCCTACGCAGAGGTGTTTCCCTCGACCTCTCGGGTGCGCTTGAAACCCGCGTCTTTTCTCTGCCTACGCAGAGGTGTTTCCGAATCCGAGCGGATTATTTTCGCAGCCGCATGGCTTTTCTCTGCCTACGCAGAGGTGTTTCTTAATCGTGTACACGGGAATCCTTGCCGACCATCTTTTCTCTGCCTACGCAGAGGTGTTTCCTTTTTACTCGCAAAGTAAACGAGCGCCGCCGCCTTTTCTCTGCCTACGCAGAGGTGTTTCTGCCAAGAGCTCAGAAACGGCCAGTGCCGCATCCTTTTCTCTGCCTACGCAGAGGTGTTTCTCAGGCTCGAATTCAGCGCCAGTTGACGCCGCAACTTTTCTCTGCCTACGCAGAGGTGTTTCTTAGGTTCCAATTCTCTTCAGTTGGATCCTTGGCTTTTCTCTGCCTACGCAGAGGTGTTTCTGAGCCAGATCGCTCTCTCCATGATGATGCTGACTTTTCTCTGCCTACGCAGAGGTGTTTCCCACCAGAAAAGGGAAAAGGGGCGGCGCTTGATCTTTTCTCTGCCTACGCAGAGGTGTTTCCGGTTGTTTCTGACGCCTTAGCCGCCTTAGCGGCTTTTCTCTGCCTACGCAGAGGTGTTTCTCGCTTGAGATCTCGCCTCCGGTTTTATGCCGCCTTTTCTCTGCCTACGCAGAGGTGTTTCTTTTGCGGGCTTGACTGTATACCCCCGGGATTACTTTTCTCTGCCTACGCAGAGGTGTTTCCAGATTCACCAGGGCAATCGCCCCCTCGGAATCCTTTTCTCTGCCTACGCAGAGGTGTTTCCAGATGATTACGACCACCACCTTGAAGGGGGTGCTTTTCTCTGCCTACGCAGAGGTGTTTCTGAAAAAGAAGCCCGATTATATCGCTATCGCAACTTTTCTCTGCCTACGCAGAGGTGTTTCCAACGTATTGGCGTCGAAGTAAGAGTTATCTGCCTTTTCTCTGCCTACGCAGAGGTGTTTCCCACCCATACAGACCAAAGACACGCCGACCGAAGCTTTTCTCTGCCTACGCAGAGGTGTTTCTCTGATAGTGCTGCTTCATGCTTCCGCCGTCATCTTTTCTCTGCCTACGCAGTGGTGTTTCTGGGTTGACCGTTTTGACCTACGTTTTACAGTGCTTTTCTCTGCCTACGCAGAGGTGTTTCCGACACTTCGATTCTTCAGTACGGCCGTACCTGCTTTTCTCTGCCTACGCAGAGGTGTTTTCATTAGCAAAATGATTACAATATCGTCAAATGCTCTTTTCTCTGCCTACGCAGAGATGTTTCCACTAGAAGGTACAACCAAGCATTTATACTTCGCTTGTCTCTGCCTACGCAGAGGTGTTTCCGTGATAGTGATAGAAATTATATCGAGTTGTTACTTTTCTCTGCCTACGCAGAGGTGTTTCCCAGACATCAAGCAGCTTTTTCTCCAGCCGATCCTTTTCTCTGCCTACGCAGAGATGTTTCCATCGACACAATCCGAGCAGAGCGACGTCTGGGCTTTTCTCTGCCTACACAGAGGTGTTTCCTAAAAACCGATTTTCGTTAACCCGTAGACCGACTTTTCTCTGCCTACGCAGAGGTGTTTCGTGGTCTCCGGATGTCAACGGACGGGAGGAGTTATCAGGTGCCATAAAAGATTTCAGTGAGGGGATAGCAGCTGAAAGCTTCCTGTATTTCTTGAATGTACCTTCCTTCCTCTTGTTTCGAATGAACTTAAAGAGGGGTTGGATTCCGATTTGCAATACCATCGAAGTTCGCGTCGTTAAAACAAATCTTCCATTCCTCTCAGAAAAACGACAGTCTTTTAAAACCAGGTCTTTCTTCAGTTCATTAAAGTTATTGATCACCGGGTTTGACATACTGTTCTATCGGAGCTGGTAGAAAATGGTCGGACGGGTTTCTAGAGCTTTATGCAGAGAACCGTTGAGACGCGAAATTTCTACGGTGCCGGTTCAAGCGTCTCAATAATGAGGTTCTCAAGCTCCGATAGCCGCAGCTCCGAATCCGGGGTCTGTTCCGAAGCCTGGAGAGCGTTCCGCACCGAGTGCGTCGAACTCTTGATCACGAGAAGCCCCCAGCCGGGGAGCGAGTCCCGCACAAAGTCCCGATAGGCGTCCTCAAACCCGGTCGGCACCGCGAGCCACCGGTAGTCGTACGGCGTCGCCTTTTCGGGTTCCTTCGCGAGGTAAAGCCCGTCCGGGCGCTTCGGCTCAACGGAGATCCCGTGGAGCCTCAGGGCTCCGGTCTTTGTGCTCCGGTTCTCGATAATCACGCAGTCCACTGATCCGGCGGTTTCGGTCGACACCGGCTCGGTACTCGAAATCACGCGGAACCGCGACCGCTTCGGGCGGCTCGCTCCGACAAGAAACCCGCCCGAGTCCGCGGAGAGCGTGAGCACCGCCTCAAGCTTGAAACTGTTCTTCCGATAGAACGCGGGCGGAATCCCCTTCTTCTTTTCCTCGGGGCGCTTTTTCTCGCGCACCGCTTCGCTCTTCGCCTCTTTCACGGCTTTCCAGGCGTCGTTCAGATCGGCGCGCCGGATTTTCCCGTCGAGGATATCCGTCATCAGGCTGTCCGCGAACACCCAGTTCCCGTCGCCTGCAAGGCGGTAGGCGAGCGCGATCGTGTTCGGACTCGCCTCCACGGTCTCAATACTCGGGTGGCTGCGGCCGACCTGCGCCTCGCGCTTCAGATATTCCTCATAGTGACGCCCGGCCCCGAACCGCTTCCAGAGCTCACTCGCGTGCATGCCGCTTTTTTTCGCGGCTTCCGCGAGCCACAGCGTGTAGTTCTGAAACCCGCCGTTCCGCCAGAGTTCTCCCTCGCGGATCCGTTTCAGGATCTTATAGGTGACACCCCAGTGATCGCGCGAACGCTTCAGCTCTTCTTCGAGCTTCAGGAGATTCGCGGCGTTTTCAGGTGACACCGCGTCCGGGGTCTCTTTTTCAGTCATTTCCAACTTTCTCCTTTGGCGGCAGAGCATGGCTAATTGATCATTTTATAGGAGAAAGCGCCCCGCAAACCGCCGCTTCCGACGAACCGCAGGCGTAAAAAAACCGCCCGGAGAAGCGTGACTTCTTCGGGCGGCTGAGTACCGTTTATAAAAACGGAACCGGATCAGTAGACTTCGCTTGTGAGATTCTCGGGGGCTCCCTTCCACGCCGCCTTAAAGGCCTTCGTGAGACCCGGGCGTCCGCAGACCGCGAGCGTCGCGGGGTGTTCAGCGAGAACGGTTTCGGGTTCCAGGTGATCGTGATTCTCGCCCGTCTCGTGGACCCGGAGATCAATCCCGAGCTCGCGGCAAAGCGTCTCAACGCGTTCAAAGCCGCCTTCAGAGCGGTTCTTCACGGACCACCAGAGCGTGATCGAGGGGACGGGTTTCCCGGCCGCCTTATCCCGCTTCAGCTCTTCCATCCAGCCAAGGAACGGGGCGATACCAGCGCCGCCCGCGACCCACGCGGCGGTCATCCCCGGAATGAACTTCGGGAAGAAAGCGCCCCACGGGCCTTCGACATAAATCGTGTCGCCAGCCTTCATCGACGCGAGATTCTTCGTCCACTCACCCGCTTCCTTGATCCAGAAAGTGAGGAGGCCGGTCTTCTTATCCGCGCCAGCGACCGCGAACGGGTGAGAGTCTTCTTTATCACCCGGGCGGGAGAGGTAAACAAAGCGCCCCGGTCCGATCGTATCCGCGAGTTCCGTCTTCACCTCAAGCTGCAGAACGCCGCCATCCGCCTTGATGGAGTCGAGCGCGCCGTCGTAGCGCATCGCGGAGCCCTTCCGGCCGCGGATGATATTGACCGAGGCCCAGATACCGAGGATCGCGGCGATCGTCGTGACCCAGCCAAGCGGCATCATGAGTTCGGTTTCCTTAAGCGTCCGGAGTGCGTGGAACGCGAGGAAGATATACATCCAGGCCCACATCAGATGCGCCTTTTCCCACTTCGGCCACGAAATCTTTTTCTTCGCGTGCTTGATGTCCCGCCAGATGACAGAAAGCATGTAAAGCGACACGAGAATGCCCGTGAGACCCGCGATCGGGTGCGAATACACCCAGACCCCGCTCCAGAACCCGTGGATCGCGTGCTCTTCCATCATCGGCACTTCAACGACCGGGTAGAACGCGGTAATGATGTCGCGGACAAACGGGGCGAGGAAGTGAATGAACGCGAACCCGACCATCCACCAGCCAAGCGTCTTATGCGCTTGCATCAGTTTCCCGAGCGGTTCTCCTGACACACGCTCGATCCAGGACGGACGCGCCGCGATCACGATCGCTTCCGTCATCAGGATCCATGTCACGACGCCTGATATCACCCAGACCTGGTGCAGAACGTCGCGGCTCGTCAGCATGAAGGGGAAAAAGTAAATCCCGATCAGGTAGGCGATTGCCGTGAGAATAAAAACAAAGAGATTGATGCGCAGCATGTTGTTATTCGTCTCCGGGGAAAAGAGACCTGAAATCAACGCTTCAGGTCTTTTTGAGAGCCCTAAGGCATTTTAAGTAGCTTTAAAATGCATTCAAAATACATCTTTTACCTGAACGCTATCTTAAATCAATCTTAATAGGTTGGGTTTGTATCGCGTTTAACGCAAAGCCCCGCCGGGAGCGTATCCGAGGCGAGGCTTTGACTATAACGGCTGAACCCTAAGTGAAGCTTAACTGTAGGTCTCGATCAGCCACTTGATGAATTTCGGATCATCAAACGGGACGGTGCCGGCATCCGTTCGGTTGAGCCCCGCGATCGCTTTCATGTCATCTTCTGAGAGCGTGAAGTCGAAAAGCTGGAAATTCTCTTCCATCCGGGCGCGGTGCGTTGACTTCGGGATCACGGCAATCCCTCGCTGCAGAAGCCACCGGAGCGCGACCTGGGCGACCGTCTTCCCGTGGGCTTCGGCGATTGAGACGAGTGTCGGGTTCGTGAAGAAACCGTCCACCGACTGCGCGAGCGGGCTCCACGCGGTGATCGGGATCGAGACCGAGTCGCAGAACGTCTGAAGCGCGTTCTGCTGCGTGAAGACGTTCGCCTGCACCTGCAGCATCGCGGGTTTCACGGTGTTCGAGAGCATGAGGTCGGTGATCCGCGCCGGGTCAAAGTTCGAGAGCCCGATCGCGCGGACCTTCCCGGCCTTCAAGGCATCCTCCATCGCGCGCCACGTGCCGTAGTAGTCGCCGTAGTGCTGGTGAATGAGAAGGAGGTCGATGTAGTCGGTTCCGAGCTTCCGGAGGCTCTCATCAATCGACGCCGCGGCCTTCTTGTCACCGGCGTTCGAGATCCAGACTTTCGTCGTTAGGAAAATCTCATCCCTCGGAATCCCGGACTTCGCGACCGCGGCCCCTACGCCCTCTTCGTTGTAGTAGGCCTGCGCCGTATCGATCGCGCGGTAGCCGACGGCGAGCGCGTCCGAAACACACCGCTCCGTCTCCTTCGCGTCAACCTGAAATACGCCATACCCCACCATCGGCATCTTCACGCCGCCTTCCAGTGTCAGATAGTCCATATCCGTAACTCCTCCAAACCGTTAATCGTGAATCTTCATCGTGCCGATGTAGCGGACGTTCTCAAGCGCCCGATCGTCGTAGAAGCTGCTGCGGCCGGTATCGAGTTCCGCGATCGCCTTCATGTCGGAGGCGTCGAGCTCGAAATCAAAGATCGAGATGTTCTCGATCATCCGGCTCTTATGAACGGACTTCGGAATGACGATGACGTTTCTCTGGTGCAGCCACCGGAGCACAACCTGACCCACCGTACGGTCATGCTTCTCCGCGATTTTCACGAGAACCGGGTTCGTGAAGAGCCCGTCATGCCCCTCCGCGAACGGAGCCCACGCCTCGTGCGCGATGCCTTCTTTCGCGAGAAATGCCCCGGTTTCCTTCATCTGGCACCAGGGGTTCGTTTCCACCTGGTTCACGGCGGGCTTCACTTCGTTATGAAGGAAGAGGTCGAGAAGCCGGTCATCCGGGAAACTCGTGACCCCGATCGCGCGGATGCGGCCTTCTTTATAAAGCCGCTCCATCGCGCGCCACGCGCCGTACACATCGCCGTAGGGCTTATGGATCAGCCAGAGGTCCAATTGATCGAGCCCGAGCTTCTTCATCGAGGTGTCGAACGCGCGGAGCGTGTTGTCGTACCCGTGGTCCTGCGTCCAAAGCTTCGTCGTCACGAAGAAGTCGCTTCTCGGAATTCCTGACGCGCGGATCGCGGCCCCGACCGCTTCCTCATTCTTATAGGCGGCCGCCGTATCAATCAGCCGGTAGCCGACTGAGATCGCGTCTTCCACCGCTTTCTGGCACACCGCGAGATCCGGCACCTGGAATACGCCAAACCCCACCATCGGCATCTCAACGCCGTTATTTAACTTGATCGTCTTCATCTCTTGCTCCTCGGTTCAAGAACATTCAGGCACCGCCCCCTTTAACCTCCGATCCCTCCCGCGGTCTCCCCGCCGCACCACGAATAAAAGCGTCGGGGAGACCGGAGACGGAATAGGAAATGGCACAGGGGGCCAGTCTTTTTTCTGAGTGACTTCATCCTAGGGCAATGGGTGTCGCTTTGAGATAACATGAGATTAATGGAGTGTGAACTCTGAGTTCATACCAAAATTCTCAGAAAGTATTCAGTTTCAATCATGTTCCCTATCCTCAGCCCTGAAGTCGAAACGTTTCTCACGGTATCGCGCGCCGGGAGCTTCACGAAGGCCGCGGACGCGCTTTTTATCACGCCGACCGCGGTGATGAAGCGGATCGATAAGCTTGAGAAAGGGATCGGGGCGGAACTCTTCCGGCGCTTCAAAACCGGCGTGGAACTCACAGACGCCGGGGAACTCTTCTTCAGGTCGTGCGAAGCGATGGAAGCGGACTCCCTCAAGGCTCTGGAAAAAGTCCGGAACGCCGCGGACGCCGAAACGAAAACGATCCGGCTCGGGAACTCGATCCTCAATTCCTGCGAGCCTTTCCTTCCCCTTTGGGATGCGGTCTCAGACCGTTTCCCCGGGTGGAAACTCCGGATTGTGCCGTTTGAGGATGACCGGAACGGAATCCTCCGGAAGATCCGGGAACTCGGGGAAAAGTTTGACTTTATCTACGGGCCGTGCGATTCGCTGATCTGGCTTAACCGTGTGAACCTGATCCCGGTGACGTCTGTCAGGCTTGAAGTCGCGGTCGCGCGCACGCACCGTCTCGCGAAGAAAACCCGCGTGACGTTTGAGGATCTCGCGGGGGAAACAATCCTCATGCCGCTTCACGGAGACTCGCCCCGGAATGACCGTCTGAGGAACGAGTTTCTGAAGCGCGGAATCCGGGTGATCGGAAACTCCCCCTTTTACGATCTCGAAACCTTTAACCGGGTGACGGACGGAAAAACGGTCCTCATCACGCTCTCCTGCTGGAAATCGATCCACCCATTTCTCGTGACGATCCCGGGCGAATGGAGTGACGCGGTGCCGTACGGCCTGATCACCGAAATCCACCCCCGGCCCGCCCTTCTCCCCGTGATCGACGCGATCCGGACAGAAGCCGTGAGGCAGCGGGTACGTTTTTAACACTTTGTTTTTCATTAACGTTTCTTAACGAACGAGGGCACCAAATCGGTGCCCTTTTTTTCTACTGAAACCGTTCCGAAAACCTCCACACATACCGCTGTTTTTTAATATTTATTTTAAATCTAGGTAAATTTACCTAGGGTAAATACTGTACCGAAACACGGGATCAGAGCAGAGAATTATCTCCGATATGACTAGTTCTTATGGATTAGTAGGAACGTTATTGCCTACGATATTCAGGATTTGTCATGGATTGCTGCAAGAACTTTAAAACTCACGTTTAAGGAACTTTCACCATGAATCGCGTTTTCAAGAGCAAGTGGAGCGTGGCTCACCAGGAGTACGTCGTTACGGACGAAAATCACAGAAGCCGGGGCAAGGCCGCCAAAAGCGCTGTCGCCCTGGCGGTCACGGCCCTGATGCTTGGCGCGGGCGCGGCGTCCGCGGCGTACGTGGATCCGGGCTTTGTCGCGAAGAACAGCTCGCAGTTCGCGGAAGCGGTCACATCCTGGGAAACCCCGGAGTATCAGAAGGACTGGGGTCTCACGGCGCTGAACGCCTCAACCGCCTACGCGCTTGGCTACACGGGGAAGGGCATCGCGGTCGGGATCATGGATTCCGGCGCTCTCATGCAGATCCATCCTGATCTCACGGGTGACCGTTTCCACGCGGTGAAAGTTCCGGGACAGAGTTACGGGTCCTCGGGCGACCGTTACCCGCAGCACACCGACGGGAACCTCGGCCACTATGAACCCGGTGCCGCGGTGCCTGAGAGCGGCGAGTGGCAGAAAGGCGTGAATGACACGCATGGCACGCACGTGACGGGCACAGTGGGCGGCAACCGGGACGGAAGCGAGTTCCACGGTGTCGCCTGGGGCGCTGATGTTTACGTGGGGAACACGGGCGGGACGGATGACACGAATTACGGCCCCTTCGAAGATCCGCAGTATTTCTATCAGGGCTGGAGCGCGATCGCGAAAGCGGTGTCGGACGCGAATCGCTTCTCGGACGGTACGACGCGCGGCGGGTTTATCAATAACTCGTTTGGCACCAACATGCGCGTGAAGGATAACGGCTCAAAGGGACCGGATGGCGGGAACACCGGTGTCCACTTCAAGACGAACACCGCGTCAGAAACGGAGTACGAGTATTTCCTCTTCCAGCAGGACGCGAAGAATCGCGTGAATACCGACTCCCACTGGAACGGGCGGTCGTTTGTTGACGCGGCGTACGAAGCCGTGAAGGATGAGAAGGTCGTGCAGGTGTTCACGACGGGTAACCGCGACTTCGCGAATCCGTTCTACCGCCCGCTCTACCCCTACTTCAACCCGGAAGCGGAACAGAACTGGGTCGCGGTCGCCGCGATGGAGCAGGCGGATGACGGGAGCTACACGCTTCACAGCACCTGGAACGAAGCAGGCGAAGCCAAGTGGTGGACGGTTGCCGCGCCGGGCCGCGCGATTTACAGCTCGATCACCGATGACGACGGGAACCCCTCCTACGACCGCCTCTCCGGTACCTCGATGGCCGCGCCGCACGTCACCGGCGCTCTGACCGTTCTCATGCAGCGATACGATCAGATGGACGCACTCCAGGTGCGGGACGTGATGCTCACCACGGCAACGCATAAGAACGGCGACACGGATTTCGACGGCTGGACGGCGGCGGATGGCGAAGTCGATGCCCGCTACGGCTGGGGCATGCCGGATCTTAAAAAAGGCATGTACGGTATCGGTCAGTTCCTCGGGAAGTTTGACTACAACATGAGAGCCGGGAGCCTCGACGTGTGGTCTAACGACATCAGTCAGACGGCGCTTGATCAGCGGAAGCGAGAGGATCTCGCCTGGAAAACCGCGGCTGAGAAATGGATGAAGAATCCGACGATGACGCTCGGGGACGAGTACACGGCGGAAGAGAAGACGATGCTTGGCGACGTGATGACGGATACCACGGACGACATCATCGGGATCGATAACCAGACGATTCCGGAAGCGGACGCGATCGCGTGACGCAAAGCCTATTACCAGAAGCGGATTGACGCGATCAACGCCCGGGCGTACGACGGGTCACTCGTGAAGCGGGGCGAAGGCACCCTCGTGATGACGGGGAACAACACGTACCGCGGCGGCACGACGGTTGAGGGCGGAAAGCTCCTCGGTTTCGCGGAGTCGTTCGGGACGTCCGCTGCCCCGAGTGCCGTGAAGACGAGTGTCCTTGTGACCCGCCTCGCCGCGGTTCCCGCAGCGGCGGATGACACGGCGGCGTCGAGTAATATCGGCAAGGTCGTTGTGAACGGCGGCACGTTCGGGCTCCTTGAGAAGTACAACGACCAGTTCACGATGAAGGGCGAACTTACTCATAACGACGCGGCGGATCACTCGGTGGATGTCACCGTGAACCCGGGCGGCACGTTCCAGATCGCGGCGGGACAGAGTGTTTCGATGGGTACCCTCGAATTCAAGGACGGCGCGGGGTACACCGTGGGGTCAACGGACACCGATGTGCTGAAGGAAGCCTACGCGGGGAACGCCCAGACCGGCACCGTGACCACCACGGGGCTCACCGGCGCGGATCTCGCGGTCGCGAACCCGGACTACGCGTTCTTTAAGACCGAATTGAAGGCGGATGGGAACACCCTCACGGGGACGCTGTCGCGCGACGTCACAAAGAGTTTCGCCTCTTACGCCGATACCGCGAATGGCCGCTCGATCGCGGGGGCGCTTGAAGGCGCGGCCTCAGGTCCCCTTTTCGACTCCCTGATCGGCGCGTCGAAAACCGATGTGCAGAACACCTACCGGTCGCTTGGTGATGACTTCTTCCTTAACACCCGGAACGCCGGCATCATTAACGGGATGACACTCTCCCGCGCGGTGAAGGATCAGGCGGCCGGGATCGGTGAAGGACGCAAGGCGGAAATGGCGGACGGCACGGCACGCCTCTGGGCGACCGGAATCGGGAGCACGACGAGCCTCGACTACGGGCTTTCCGACATGGATAGCGACTTCTATGCCGGCCTCATCGGAGCGGAAGTCGATGTGACCACGGGCACGAAACTCGGTCTCTTCTTCGGCGCTGGCACAACGAACGACAAGGCGGGAAGTAGCAAGTGGAAGAGTGACGATATCCACGTCGGCGCTTACGGTGTGACGAATTTCGGGAACACCGCGGCGGCCACCTATGGCGTCATCCACACGCATCAGTCCGCGGACGCTCACCGGACGCTGCAGGTCGGATCGAGCCTCGGGATGAACGCGTTCTCGGGCGACACCAATATCACGCAGGTGTTCGCGGAAGGCGCGTATAAGGGCTTTAACACCGAGAAGTACAGCGTTGAACCGTACGCCGGCCTCAGCTGGATCCATGCGTCGGGTGACAGCTTCAGCGAGAAGGTGAGCGGGATGACCTTCTCCACCACGACCGAGGATCAGAATCTCGAAGTCACGACACTCGGTGTCCGGGGGTCGATCGCGCTTCCGCTCGCGGCCGCGAAGGTGTCTCTCAAGGGAGATGTCGCCTGGCACCACTTCTTCGGGGATAACCGGGCGAAGGCCGTGATGAATCTCGCGGGATCCGGTGTCGCGCACCTCAAGGGCGGGAAGCTCAGCAATATGGCTTCTCTCGGCCTGGGTCTTGAAGCGAAACTCGGGAAGATGACGACGTTAGGGATTTCCTATACGGGAGCCTATGACGGCGACGCCACATCGAACGGCGTTTTCGCGAATCTCCGCGTCAACTTCTGATAGCGGCGGATTAGGCTGAAATCTGGGACGGCTTCGTTCGGGACAAAACCCCGGACAGAGCCGTCTTTTATTAATAGAGGGGGGAGGCGTCGGGCCGCGGAAAAGAAAACCGACGCCGCAGACGCTTTGTTCTCAAGCCTCCGCTCCGCCCTCTTCTCTTCATTCCTGCGATCCGGATTGAAGCTAGTGAAGTGAGACCGGGGAGCCGTCTTTCTCTCCCGCAAAGCCAGAAAAAGAAGTGCCCCCGGAACCGGAGTCCCCAGCCCTCTGCACACCCCGTACTGAAAACCTTCACTCAAAGCCTTCTTTCATAATCTCTATTTGAAATATAGGTAAATTTACCTAGGGTTATTACCGTATCGATTTTGCGGATCCGAGCAGAGAATAGTCTCCGATATGGCTAGTCCGAAAGAACGAGAGGCGAAGGATACTGACCCCGCGATACCGAACCAGCCATGGATGAAGTCAGAACTTAAAAAACACACGTTTAAGGATCTTCTCATCATGATGCATGGATTCAGGCTCGCGGCGGCAGCGGCCGCGGTTTCTCTCCTTCTCTCAGGCACCGCGTACGCGTGCACGACGCTCCTCGTGGGGTCGGGGGCGACATCTGACGGCTCCCTCATCATTGGCCGCAACGCGGATTCGAACGCCCTCAAGGCGCAGCACATGGTGGTGCACCCTGCGAAGACAAACCAGAAGGGGATGTATCGCACTGCCGACCACCATGGCGCGAATAACTTCGAGTATCCGCTTCCGAAAAACTCTCTCCGCTACACCACGGTCCCGAACTGGAAGACAGGCGTCCATGGAGCAACGGGGTTCAATTCCGCCGGGGTCGGGGTCTCGGGCACTGAATCCATCTTCGCGCGGGATGACGCGCTGAAGCTTGATCCGTACGTTGAAAAGACCGGGATCACAGAGGACGACATCATGGAGGTGATCCTCCCGCGGGCGCGCTCGGCGCGCGAAGGCGCTCAGATCCTCGGCCACGTCGTTGAGACGAAGGGCGCAGGCGAAGGCTTTGGTGTCGCGTTCGTCGACGCGAAGGAACTCTGGTACCTCGAAACCGGCACGGGCCATCAGTGGATCGCGGTCCGGATCCCGAAGGACGAGTATTTCGCGTCCGGAAACCAGGGCCGGCTGCAGCAATACAAAGCGGGGGACCCGAACTTCATGGGGAGCCCAACGGTGGTCAGCTGGGCCGAGCAGCATGGGTTCTACAACCCGAAGGACGGCGCGTTTAATTTCGCGAAGGCCTATACGCGCGACGATGGCCGGGATCGCCTTTATAACGACCCCCGCGTCTTCTCGATCATGAAGACCCTGACGCCGAGTCTTTCGATCCAGCCTGAGGCGGGCCGCGCGTTCCCGGTGTTCGCGAAACCCGCGGAAAAGGTGTCGGTCGACGAAGTGAAGAAGCTCCTCAGAAGCCACTTCGAGATCGCGGGGCTTGAGTCGCATGACCCGTATACGAAGGGTCTCCGGGGCGACGAACCCTACCGCCCGATTTCGGTCTTCCGCACGTACGAGTCTCACGTGATGCAGGTGCGCCCGAATCTTCCGCGCGCGATCGGAGAGGTGACCTACCTCGCGATGGGCATGGGGGACCTCGGGGTCTATGTGCCGTTCTATCAGGGTCTCAAAGCGTTCCCGAAAGAGTATTCAATCGGGACCGATAAGGCGGACAGCAATTCAGCGTATTGGAAGTTCCGCAAAGTGCAGACGCTCGCGATGACGGATTACCCGAAACTCGCCCCCGTGGTGCATGAACGCTACGCCGCCTGGGAAGCGGACACCGCGGAGAAGATGAAGGCCTTTGAAGCGCAGTACCTGAAGACCGTGAAGACGAATCCGAAGAAAGCGGATCAGATGCTGCAGGACTTTAACCTCAAGGTCATCCGGAGCGCGGAAGCGGCGACCGAAGCGCTGGAAAACGAGCTCTACACGATCCGGACCACCGATATCCAGAAGCAAATCTTCTTCTCGAATAACAAGAAGAAGGACTGAGAGTAGTTCAGAATTCCGGCTTTCTCCCTAAAAAACCAATCCGATCCATCGGCACACAGAGTATCTCCGGGGGAGGAAGCTGGATAGGCAGGACCCGTCACGGGGGCCTTCCGGAGGCAGATCGGTGTCTCAAAAGAAGGCGGAAGCGTCTTCCGTGGCGGCTATCAGCTGGACCTGAGTCACAGGTGAAGAAACAGGTGAAGGGAATATAAAGGCAATAAATAGGCGGAGCCCCCGGGTAAGGCGCTCCGCCCTTTTTTGGTTTTCATTCAGGACGTCCGGCGTGTTTCCGAACGCCTGAAGAAAGACACCGTCACGTGTCCGGCACTCAGAGGCTCGCGCGGAGAACGGCGAGGACCGCTTCCTTATCCATCGGGCATTCCGTTAAAAAACCTTTAATTGCTGGTTAAATTAATGGTCCTTGGGTGCGGATTTATTTTCAAACATCTCAACAACATTTCTTACCGTTTGGAGATTTTTGTAGCCATACCTTGTTGTGGGTTCGAGCATTGCACCTTCTGCCCATTCGTTCCATGCATTAATGTAAACATACTGTTCTGACTGCTTGTGGTTTTTCATCGTCCATTCAATATTTCCACTAAGCCATTTTTCAAATGAGTCGTCACCCATATTGAAAACAAAACCGCCAGAATAATTCTTCCGCGGCGTATTATCCCAGGAAGGAAAACAGCAGCGGAATATTTTATACGGTACGTCCGTTATGAATTTCCCCGAATCAATCCAGTTCTGTATATCCACTACATGCATTGTGGAATTGAGATTGAACCATTTGATGTTTTCGGACTCTGGAACAGATCCCATGACTCCGTGAGGAGGAAACTCAATCAAACCTTCCAAACCGTACTCCTCAGGATCGGAGAAGCTAACAGCATTTGTGCCTAAGAAATAAAAACCAGGGAACCCATGCTTTTTGGCATTGCTATCCAGAGAGGCGAGGAACTTTTTAAAAAGGTCCTTTTGAAATAGATGTGGCCGGTAGATTGCCAATATTGGCCGGTTATCTATTTTTTCGTATCTGGGGTCTGAAATATATGGCAGAATATCCTCAAAAAAGAGATCAAAATCTTTTTCTGTCAGATCCTGTTTAAGGATAATCTCAGCGTTTCCACCGTCCCAACGCTTTGACCAGTTTTCATTTGCCCACATAAGATGAAAACTAAACTTGAGATCTGATGCCAAAAACAAATCCAAGGGTTCATCAAGAACTTTTTTACCAGAAAACCAATAATAGTAAAAACAAAACCCATCAATCCCGTATTTTTTAGCCAGTTCTACCTGTCGGTTTATAGAGTCAATATTGGTTAAATTATAAAAACCAAGATCATACGGAATTTTTGGTTGGTAATGACCAAAAAACTGAGGAGAAGCTGCCGCAACATTCGTCCATTCCGTGAATCCTTTCCCATAATTTTCATCATTCTCAGGAATGGCATGAAACTGAGGTAAATAGTAGGCGAAAATTTTAGGTGCTTTTGATGACTTTTCGACGGTATCTGATGCTTCTTTTATAAAATAATTTTTATTGGTGTCCAGATCAAATCGCCATTCTGAGTATTGCTTAAGATCGGACTCCTCCTTGTGAGGAATGGATGACGCCTCGTCACGGAGATTGGCAGTCTGCGCCGCCAAAATCCTAGCTTGTTGCCGGGCCCGGATTTTTTCCCGGGCGAATTATCACTTCAAGTGCAAAGCCTGAGAAAAGAATAGTGGCCCATAAAGC